>JAABUL010000759.1_pt1 | contig 66954 bp, 16 predicted proteins | sample 5559151 | NCBI WGS metagenome assembly JAABUL01 (sample SAMN10711876, study PRJNA513368) | rock metagenome | isolation source: Antarctica rocks | place: Antarctica: Victoria Land, Pudding Butte sud | reverse complement strand
GGTTCCAAGTCTGCAACCCGACCCGAATTGTCGGTTCCAACATTAGGAATCGAACCGACAATTCGGTTCCAACTTTTGGAACCGACCCGACCCGAACTCGGTGACCCGACCCGACGCGGTCAGTCTAATTTTTCTATTGTTATATTATTATAAAGATTTTTTTTTAGTATATTTTAATAATAATTAATAGATTATTTAAAAGTAAAAAATTTATATTTATAAACTTTTTAAAAGTTAAAATTGTAATTTAGATTTTTATTAATTTTGTTTATCGTGCCTAGCAGGTTTCTATGCCGCAAGCGAAAAAGTGATCGTTTACTTGGCTCGCAAAAACACACCAATTTTTTTTTTGACAGATCTACTATCAACGCAATTGATTATGGCAGAACGTCAAAATTTTAACAATAATATAACTTGATATACTCTACAACCTATGCGCAATTTTGAGATATAAAAGTATATGTTAATAAAAGTTCTAAAGATGTTGTTGTTTCGATCGACACATTTTTTGAGAAAAAAAAATTCAAATTTTTTCTCTTAGAGTTGGCAAGATAGTGTGTCGCCAAATGCTAAAAAGCACTTTAAACAATATTTTTAAACTCCCAATATTACAACGCACGTTTGAATTTATATCTCAAAATCGTGCACAAGTTGTAGAGTATATCAAGTTATATTATTGTTAAAATTCTAACGTTGTATTATAATCAATTGCGTTGATAGTAGATTTGCAAAGAAAAAATTTGATATGTTTTTGCGAGCCAAGCGAACGATCACTTTTTCGCTTGCGGCATAGAAACCTGCTTGGCACAATAATATATTAAAAACTTTTTAATTATTATTGTTTTAAATAGAAATACTTAATTTATTGCTTATTTTTAACAATATTTTTGCAAAAAACTAGAAATTAAATGTAAGTTGTTAATTGTATTCTATTCGAACATTAACAATTAAATTAAAAATATTAATATTCCTTTTAAATAATATTTTCGAATATATATATAATATAATTAAAATAATTAAAATAATTATTTTGTTATTGTCGAATTTGTTATTAACAATTATATTAGCAAGTTTATTAATTTATTATTATTTTTTGCTATTAAAAACTATTTATTACAATTAAATTTAAAGTTATTTATAGTTTTTTTTAACAATAATATATTCGAAACTTGCAATAATATAAAACATATTAACAAAATTGTCGAAAAAATTAAGATTTTGCAAAACTTTTTTTGTTAAAAGTTTGTTTAAATTTAAGTTAAATAAATAAAGTTTACTAATTATAAATATGCTACAACTTCGAAATTTAAAATCGATAATTAAATTATACTTAATATTCGAAATATTAAAACAATTTAACTATACAAATTTCTAAAATATAAAAATACAAATCTTTATAAAATTATTTAAGCAATTAACTATTACGTCTACGAACTAGAATTGCTCGAATTAATAAAAATTTATTTAGTATTTTATTTATAGCTTTTGTATCTTAATAAAAACAAATCTTTGTTAAATTAACAAATTAAATCTTTGTTGTTTGTTAATATTGTTAACAATAATAACAACAATTTCGAATATTATATTAAAGATATCGAGACATTATAATACAATATATGCAAAAATAACAATAATATAAATTTAAGTCTAATTGTTACTAATTATAAACGCAAAATGCTACAATATTAAATTCTCTTTATAGATTATACAAACTACAATAATAGATCTAAATAGTTAGATTATTTTATAGCTAACAATTGTTTTAATTTTGTTATTAACTTCTATTGCAAATATTTAAATAGAACAAGATTATATTAAATATTTAAGATATCTTCTAATTAAAAAATCTAATAAATACAATAATTTGTATTAATATATTTACTATACTTTTTTTTAATTGTTGTTAAACGTTGTTTAATATATATCTATAATTTTTGTTTTTATATCTAGAATCGATTTCAAAAACATATTATTAATATATTACTATTGTTAAAAGTTACTTGCTATATATTTGCAATCGAAATCAAATATTTTTTAAATTAGATTAACTCGATATATTACTTTGTTTTTTGCGTTAATTAACAAGAATCTTAAAAATATATTACTAATATATTACTATTGTTGAAAGTTATTTAATATATATTCGCAATTCTTGTTGTTGTTTCTATAGTACTTTTATTAGATATTTTGCTATTGTATCTTATATATTAATTAACAAGAATCTCGAAAACGTATTATTAATATATTACTATTGTCGAAAGTTAATTAATATATATTTGCGATTCTTGTTGTTATCTTTATAGTATCTTTGTTAAGCATTTTATAATTGTCTCTTCTAAAGATTTTTCGAATTAAAATTGACTTAATATTTTTGAATATATATACAATTGCGTATAAATTGCTATCAAGTTACTTTTATGTTATTTTCTCTCTCTATATAACAAATTTAGACAAACGTGTTCGAATATAATTAAAATTCGACAGATTTCGACTTTTTAACATCGCTATCTTTCTTATTGTTGTTAACTCTCTTTTAAATTATATAATCGATTTTTCGAATTAATTTAAAATGCAATCGATCTTTATTTTATTGTTAATTTTTCGATTTTCGCGTTATGTAATTCGAATCTCTTCTTAGAATTAGAGTTAATAATTTTTTGTACTCTCTTTAATTTTTTTACATTTGACATTTTTTTAATATTTATTTATCTCTCTTTTCTTTCTTTTGATCTTGTTGTTGCTCGACAAATTGCTCGAAACTCGATTTTTGTTGTTCGACAATTGCTCGATATTTAATTTCGAGTATTAGATTGTATTTAATAGATATACTTAATATTAATCGAAAATAATTAAAGATTAACTAGAAGACTATTTGCAATATATATATTTTTTGTTTTATATAGAACTCTTTTTTGTCTATTTTGTTTTAAAATTTTTTTTTTTTTTTATTCGACAAATTTATTCTCTTGTTTAATATATATCGAAAATTTCAATTTTTATTATTAAATAATATTTGATATATATTTGACAATAATCGAAGCTTGTACTTAACAAGTATTCGAGATTAATTAATATTAACTAGAAACACTAATTAAAAGACTTGCTATTATTTTGTCGAAACTCGCGAGTAAAAAAAAGAAATAATATTACAATTTTAGACTAAACAAGTTTTGCTTTTCGATTACTCTTTAAATTTTCGCTTTTTAGTTTTAAATATACTACAAGTAAAATCTAGTATCTTGATACTTATAGTACTTATACTTATTCTCTATATATAGTTAGTTCTGCATAGCTAGTATTTTTGTCAATTAACTATATACTAGTTATTAAAGCTCTAATTCTAACAAATACTATATATAGTATTATTGAAATTGCGCTAAAGATATAGCAAAGTCTTTAACTACTAATTTGAATAGAATATTGTACTAATTAGAAAACAAAGAGCAATCTTTATTGTCTAATTAGTATATTTGTTTTGTTTATTTGTTTGCAAATAATATATTGTAAAGTAGAGTAATTTAACGCTTAATTTAATAAATATAGTAGTCTATATTTTCGAAAGAAATTTTTTGTTTTAATTAGAGATAATAGTTTTCGATAATTCTTAATTTGCTATATTAAAATAGTTAAATAACTTGTAATTCTATTAAATAACAGTAAAAGTAATTTTTCTTTAAATAAATAAAATATATTTAAAGAATTTGCAGCTTATAAATATTAGACAATTGTATTGCTTGTTAATTAATATAGATAATATTAATATAAAGTCGATAGTAATAGTATAAAAAGATATTAATAATATAAGAATTAATTGCAAGAAATTGTAAAATTAATATTGTTAAATCTAATATAGCTAATACTTTAAATAGTATTTAAGATAGTTTTGTAAATATTAAATTAAATTGCAAATATAATAGAAGCAAGAGATTTGCTTATAATATTGCGCGAACTTAAAATAACTTTTATTGTATATTATTTTTAGTATATCTTAAATTGTTAATTATAGAAAACAGAATTAACAAGATTTGTAAATATAAATATTAATAATATTGTTAAAGCAAAAAATTAAATTATTTAATTTTTAATAGAATAAAAGATTTGTATTGTTTGCAATATTTTTGTCGAAATTTTTTAGAATTTTTTTTTAATTTAAATTAATACAATAATTGTTAACAATCTTTTTGCAAAAGTTTTTCTCTATTTTTATTAAAATAGTAGTAAATAAAGTATCGAGCTTATTGTTTTGCAAGATTAGTAATATATTATTACTAAATAGACAAAAAAAAATTAAAAACAATATATTGTTTTTTTGACTTATAATAAAATTCTAGTTTAAATTGTTAAATATAATTAGATATTTTTACAACTCTAAGATTAAACTTATTAATAAATATTATAATTATATTTGTTTGTTTTGCAATATTAAGAGTAGTACTATAATCTATAAATATTACAATCGATATAATAATAATAAAATTAATAAGATATTTAATTTTTCGAAGTATTTAGACAATATTTGCTATTTCTAACTTAATAAATTAATATTGTATTTCTATTAAGATAAGAAGTCTACTAAAAAATTTAAAAAATTTAATAGATTTTTTAAGAAAATATTCTTTTCTATCTTAGTTCGCAAAATTCTTTATATAATATATTATTGCTTCTATATTAAATTTCTTGCTTATATTAAAAATAATATATATTTGCTTAGAAAAATTTGTATATACAAAATAGAATAGTTTTGCTAATATAGATTAAAAAATATCAAAAAAGATTACTTCTTATTTTATAAAATTGTTAAAACAAATATTTGCAAAAAACTTTTTTCTAGTATTTTCGACAACAAAATTGTTGCAAAAAAGAGTAGTTTTTAGTTTTTAAAACAATTTTGCGATATTTATATATATAAATATATAGTCGCAAAGCTATTTTGTTAGATTAAAATAGATTTCTAACAATTGCAAACTTCTAGAATAACAAAAATCTACAATAGTTTTTAGTTTTTTTTTTATAATAGTTAATTTAAGAAAGTCGATCTTTTAATTAAAAAAATATACAATAGAATATTTAACAAAGATTTTTTTCAATTTAATAAAAATATTATTTGTAGACAGTATTTCGAAAATCTGTTACAAATATTTAAGATATTTGTTAAAAAATAAAAATAAAAATACAATATTATCGATATAAACTTTTGTATACTAATAATACTCTTAAAAAAGACAATTTATCTAATACTATATATAGACGAAAGAAATCTTGTATTCTATTATTGTTATATTAAAGAATTTTTGTTCTTTGTAACTAACAATAGTAAAACAATATTAATTATTAAAATAAACGCGTTATTAATAGAAGAATATTCAACAATTAATTATTGTAATATATTAACAACAATATATTTCTTTTTTTCTTTATTAACTATTCTCTATATACAAAATACTAAATAGCTAAATAATATTAATTTTAAACTTTAACTAAACTTGTCGATCTTATAAAGTTTGTTAAAAATTTTATTTACTAATTTTTAATTCTTAGTATCTAATTAATAGATTTTTGTTTTATTTAAAATACAAGACTTTTAATCTATTTTAAACAATATATATATCTAGTTTTTTTTTAATAATTTTGCGAAATCAATATTCTTAAATAAAGAAAAATAATTATTTAGAAATCTACAAAAGATTTTTACAACTTTATTACTAAAGCAATAAATAATAATACTATTGTTAAGAACAATTTTTGCAAAAGAATGCTCGCAAGACTTCGAGAAAATTTGTCGCAATATAGAAGATATTTTTGCACAAAAAGATATTTTTGCATAGAAAAATATTTTTGTACAAGAAAATATTTCGAAAGATATTTCTATATCGAAAGTCTGTTGTTATTAAAAAAAAAAATTGTTATAAATATAAATTGCGCACTTAAGATTTAAATAATATTCTTAGACTGTTTGTATTTGTTAATTACAATAATAGCAACAAAGACTACAACAATAATTTTTCTAAATTAGTCTATTTTATAATCTAAGAAAATCTTTTGCAAAATTAGATTTAATATTTTTGAATTCTAAACTAAATAGAAAGTATTGAAAAATTTAAACTTCGTAATATATTTAAGTCGATAATTTTATAATATATAAACTACTTTTTTATTGTTGTTTCGAACAACAATACTTTAAATATTAGAATTAATAAAATAAATATAAAACAACAAATTAAGTTTGTTTAACTTAAAGAGAAAATTTCTATTACTAGAAATAAATATATAATATATCGAGATTGTTATTTCTAATTTAAAAAGTACGTTTATAGCTTTTTTAATATAAATTTGCTTATAAACAATTGTGCAAGTTGTTTTTACTTCTAGATCGACAATAACAATACAGCTTTCGATATAAACAAATTTGCTAACTATATTAATAACAATTCTTTTAAAATTGATAAAATTATTTTTAATTAATATATTTGTTTTAAGATTATTTGCTAAATATGTCTTGCAAATAATTTTTGCAAAAGCTTGTTTCTTATTTTTAATTTTTAAAAAAAATATAAAAACAATAGTATACTTATTAGTACAATACTTAATATTATCTAGATCGCAAATTGTAATAGACAAGACTATAATTTATATGAAAATATTAAATATTTAAGACTTAAAGAATTGCTTGTTAGCAAAAATAATTTTAAAAATAATATCTAAATATATAAATTCTAATTTAATTTGTAAAAACAACAATACTTTTATATATATATAGTTTTAGTTACAAAAACTATATTTTGTTTTAACATTTTTGCTATAATTAATAGTAAATACAATAATAAACATTGTATTTTTAAACAATATCTTAATTGCTACAATAATAAATAAGTTATTTGTATAAAATTTTGCAATTGTAAAAGTCTTTTGCAAGTCTGCTATTATAATAAGAATATTAGAAATATAAGACTTTTTTGTCTTTTAAATATAGAAATAATTTTTTTTAATATATAAATATATTTTGTTATTAGATAAAAAGAATTTCTAACAAATATAATACTCGAATTCGAATAGAATTTCTAATAAAATAAAAAAGTTAGATATTTTATAATTGTCTGCAGACTTATTGTATAATTTATAGTATTAAAAAAATTTGCAATATAATAATTATTGTTGTCTTTAATATTGTTGTAAAAGACTTTTTTAATTTTATAGTTTTAATTTTTTTTATATTTCTTAATAATATATATTTGCGCAAATCTATTATTAGAAGTATTGCAATTCTCAAATTTGTTGCTATTATTGTTCTCTTTTTTGTTAATAAATCTTTTTTTGTTTGTTTAAGATTTTAAGTACAAAGAATTTAATTGTTAATTCTAATTTATTAAATTAAATACGCTTTCTTTAAGAAACAAAGATTGTTTGTTAAAAAGTAAAACAACTTAAACAAATTGCTATATCTGCAACTACTACTACTACTAAATTTTTTTAATAGATTAACAATTTTAACAATTTTAATACAATTAATAAGCAAAATTTTAAAAGTATTAATAATTATTATAATTATAAAATTAAGACTAAAACTAAAAGATAAAATAATTAATAGACAACAATTACAAATATCTGTTTTAACAACTATTTTATTTAGATTGTTTACTAATAAGATAATTGCTTTAACTAAAATTACTTGTATTAACAATAATATAATTGCTTATATTTGTATATTAAGAAGTTATTTATTGTTATTTATTTGTTTTTTTGTTAAAAGTTTTTAAAAAAACTTGTAATATTGTTGTTGTTTTAGACTTTAATATTTAAGTACAAAACTTAAAATTAAAATTGTTCTATACTATAAGCAATTAATTGTATATAGAAATAAATTTAATTGTCTTTATATAATAAACAATATTCTATATATATACTTGCAAAAAGTATCTATTATATATATTAAACAATATATATTTTTTAATTTGTATTGCTTGCAAAGCAATCGATTTTTTTTTCTTAAAACAATAAATAAATATCTTATATTACTATTTTAAGAGAATATTACAAAATTTATTTCTAACAAATTTATTTAATTTTATAGAATATCAAATAAGAGTATTTTTGCAAAAATAGAAAGAAAGAAGTTTTTGTATATATATAATGCAATTTAACAATTTTATTAAATTCTTTAGACAATTAACAAAAACAAAAATATCTTAATAGAATATATATTGTTTAATATTAACTATAAAGATATTGCTATTGCTAAAATTATTGTATTTTAAATTAAAATAGTTAATATTTTCTGTTAATCTAAATTATCGCAATTGTTATTTTTTTTTCGATAGTATTAACAAAATTGTTCTATCTTAAAAAGTTTGACAAACTTAATAAATTCTGCAAGCTACTATTTTTAAACAATATTACTATATTAATTTATATAATTGTCTATATTTGTATTTATATATTTGTATCTATATTTTAAAAAGAAAAAATATTTAATATTATATTAGTATAATATACTTCTTTTATAATAGCAAATATTTTGAAAAAAAAAAAAAATTGTTTAGAAATATTGTTTGTAGACAAAGTATTATTTAAGAAAATAAAATATTTTGTTATTTAATTAAAACAATATATTGCTTTGCAAAAAACTGTACAATTAATTGCTTATTTTAACAACTACAATTAATTAATTTTAATTAATTAATTGTAAAAACAATTTCGACTACTAGAATTTCCAAAAGTTAAAATCGAAAAGTTGATTCGATTTCTAATATTAAAATCGACAATTCGGAGTTAATTTCTAGAGTTAAAATCAAAAGCCAATTTAAAAAATCGATTTAAATTGTTAAGACTACTATTTTTAGTAATTAATTTTATTTTTAGTAATAATTAATTAATAATTTAATAGAAATAATTAATCTATTTAATAGAAATAATTAATCTATTTAATAGAAATAATTAATCTATTTAATAGAAATAATTAATCTATTTAATTTAATTAATAGATATAGTAGATTGTTTTTATATTATATATTACTATTGTATATTATCTAATAAATAATAATAAATCTAAATTTAAACTTAAACTTATTTAATACTATTTTTAGTAATCTTAACGTTCTTGACAATTTGATTCGATTTCTAATATTAAAATCAAAAATCGACTCAAGTTTTAATTCGATTTCTAATGTTAAAATTGTTAGATCGAGTCGATTTTAATAGTTGAAACCGAAACTCGATCCAACAATTAATCTAGTTTGTAGATAGACTTTAATTTGCAAGATCAAAAAGATACAAAACACTATTAAGATTCTTTTGTCTTATAAGTGCAAGTATATAACTATATAATTTAAGATATTAATAATACTACTTAAATCGATATTTTTATTTTTGCAAATATCTAGTATTAATATTAATATTAAAAATAACTGGTTATTGCAATACAATAAAAGCTATTTCTTTATATTTAAAGCTTTTCTTCTTATTAAGTTATACTTTATTGTTAAGATCTTATATAATTATAATTTGCAAGATTTATTGCTAACTTAATTAGAAAAACTAAAAGAAAAAAATGCTAACAAAATTGTTAACAATCTTTCTATTTCTTTAAACAAATTAACAACTTAAAAAATTATAGACAATTTCTAGAAGCAACAAAATTTAAGTTAAAATTAGACTGATCGTTCGGGTCGGTTTTTCCCCAAAATCTATAATCCGACCCGAAAGTTATATCTAATCAGGCCAAGTTTTAACCTAATATAGTTAGTATTTTCATAATTTATGCAATTCGGTTCCAACTGTTGGAATCAAACGGTCAGTCTAAGTTTGTTTTTCTAGAAGTTATACTATAATTAAAGTAATTTAATCTACTTTTTTAGAAGTTGTATCTTAATTAAAGTTGTACAAGCTTAGAACTAGTCTACTCTTTCTAAAGTTATACAAAAACTAATAAAGATTAAAAACAATATATACTACTTTCTATACTAAGTAAAATAATTTAAAAACAATCTTAAATACAAAAACAAATTATAGTTTGTTTTTCTTGTAAAATAAGTTCTAATATTTGCAATTTAAAAATTAAATTTTTTGTTTTCAAATTTATTTCTATTATAAGTTTATTGTTGTTTCGAAATATATTTCGAAATATTTTTGAGTATTGCAAAGAGCTAATAGTTTAATTATATAAAAGTAACTAGATTAATTTATTATAGATATTAGTTTTGTTCTCTTTTGTACTATTTTTTTCTTAATCTTTAATATAGTTTTTACAATTTTAATATCTATATATATTAATTTAATCGAAATAAATATTTTATAAAAGAATCTTATTTTGCGTAAATATTTCTTTGTTTTCTTGCTTTAATTTGTATATTTTTGTTAACTTTTTTGCAATTTTTATTAAATATTTTGTTAATTTCTATATTAGTTATTCTTTATTACAATTAAAGATAATATTTAACTATTATAGTATTTTATTAATTTAAGTAAAATAGTCGCAAATATATAAAGTAGAAATATTTAAAATTATATTAAAAAACTAAGATATATATTAATATAAATTGTTTGCAAATATTTGTTTAAAATTGTTATAAACTTCTGCTATATATAAAATTCTTCTATAGAGCGCGCTTTTCTTTCGCGTCTACTATAACGCTATTGTTGTTCTATATATAGCAGATTTCTATAGTCTAAATAAATATTATCTTTCTTCTATCCTATAACTATTATAAAAATCTAGATATATTAATTTTTTTTACAAAAAGATTGCTCTTAATGTTATTAATTAAGAAATATAGAAAATTGTTAAATTTTTTAACTTTTTTCTCTAATTATAGTTTATATTATATTAAATAATATATAGTTTTGAAAATAAATATTTTTGTAGATTACAAAACTAATAAGTTATTTGATACAAAATATAGAATCTAGAGTTTTGTAAATTGTTTTAATCTTAATATAGTTTTAAAAGAAAATATTAGAGAGATTAATTTAATAAAGAAATGTTTAATAATTTATTTATTATAATACTTTGAAAAAAATATTTAATAGTATTAATTAACAATATAATATTTTTATATTAGCGCAAAATTTTTGTAATATATTGATATCTTACAAAAGATTAACTAAATTGTTAAACTTGTCTAAACTATATAAGATTTAAACTATAATATTGTTGTATAAATACAATAAATTAGTAATAAAGTAATTTGCTTATAAGAAGAGTTATATATAATATATCTTTGCTAAGTTTCGATAGATTATTAGAATATAGAGAAATACAATTATTAGTATATTTTAATATAATAATATCTAATTAAAATATTATTGTTATATTGTAATATATACTCTAAAGCAAGAAGTTAATAATACAAAAAATAGAAATGCAAGAGAATATTACTTAAGAAATACTAATATAACAGTTTAATTTAATGCGTTTTACAAAAATAAAAATTACACAATTATAAAACATAATTAGCTTCTTAATTTATCTTAATTTAGATATAAAGTTAAATTTAATAATTTGCTAAATTTTATTTTCTATATTGTTAATTGAATTTCTATATATAAAACTTAATTAATAGTAGTTTGTAACTTTTAATTATATTCTTTTAGTTTGTAATTAAAAAGATATAGATTTACTTATATTTTTTAACTCTTTTAAATACAATTATTAACAAAACTTAAACTATATAGTTAAAATTCTTCGAATTAATTATTAATATTAATTGCTATATTTTTTAAGATTAATAGAACGCTAGTATATTGTATAGATATCTTGTTAAACTTTCTAAATAAATTATTGTTATAAATAGTCTTTATTAAATCTTTTAATATTACTAGATATTAAATATGGATATATATTTTAGCAAACAAGAATATATCTACTAGATATTGTTTATACTTCTAGTTGCTAATATAGTATTTTGTTCTAATACAATAAATAGAGAATATATCGAGACTATCAAAATTCTGCGCTATAGAAATATATATATTTATATTGTTTTTAATATTTAACAACTAATACTTAATTTATACAATAATTATAGAGAAATAAGAGATAAGTAGATATCTTAAATTGTTGCTAAGTAAGCGCTATTAAATATTATAAATATATCTTTATTTTAAGAAGTATAATTAAGTAAAATTTTTGTACTTAAGTACAATTTAATACTAACTATTAATAATTACTCGACTTTATATTATTTAATTACTTGCAAAGATACAAGATTAATTATTGTTTTATATATAATATTTAAATAGATCTTCTAAAAATAGAAAGAATTTAATAAGATATTATATAGGGGAATTAAATATTATAGCAATAAATAAGATAATAGATAGTATTATTAAGATTCTACATGTGAGATTACACGATCGTGTAATAGAAGTGGCGCTATCAAGACGCACGCTATGCGTATAAAGAGCAAAATAGAAAGATAGATCTACAATTATAGAAAAAATAAATCGTAAAAATTTAGAGAGAAATTCTCGAAAGAAAACTCTTTATTGTTAAGACAAGATTTAAACACTATTTTAACACATAATATAATTCGATTACGAGTTATAACAAAGTTTGAAATATTATAGTTATAGCATTACAATTGTTTCTCTTTTTAGAATTTTAATCTTTAGAATTAGTATTGTATTTGCTAATTGTTATGCGTTGCAAATGCGCGATAATCGCAATTATATTTTGCGTTTATTATCAATTTGTTTGTTAATAAAAATATATAAATAAATTCTTCTTGTATTGTTCTTTATATTTCTTATATATTACGAGCAAAAAATCGCTACAATAGCAATAAGAGTACTTCTCTCGTATATTACTAAATAGCAATCTTATAATTGAACAAAACTTCTATAAGTGCTTTTTGATTATAAATTAAGAACTTAAGAAGAACTTTTTACTTATTGTATAATAGTAGTTTATCTTTAGAGATTACAATTAGATTATACTACAATTTTAAATCAACTAAAATTAAGATATTATGCGCGATACTTTCTACTAAACGTTTTGTTTCTTGCGCAATATTAATTTGTAATTTTGCAATAAAAATTTCTTTATTTTGTAAATTATCTCGATTTGCGTGTTTAAGTCAAATCGAATTAGCGCAATATTAGACACAATAATAATATTTATCTATCAAAATATTGCACTCTTTTTATTATTATAATATATTTAAGATAGCTTTGTAACAATCTTTTTGCAATTTCTTTTTAATATATATAATACTAATAAAGTGTATTTGTAATCGCAACAACAAAAATAGTAAATTTTTTTAATATTTTGTATAAGTTTTAGATATAATATAAACTTCTAATAATATTAACTAATATTTAGCAAAATACAATGCTATCGACGTAAGTATATATAGCAAAACTATTATAAAATTTTGCTAAAATTAATATCAATAGCAATTCTCGAATAAAATCGACAATCTTTTTGTTTGTATCTCTAATATTGTTTTTTTTGTATTCTTTTGTTGTTTACAATATTTGTATTATTTATAGAATAATAAAAAAACAATAGTAAGCAAAGCTTCTTTTGCAATTCTTCTTTTATATTAACGTATTATATAGTGCGTAAAGAAAAAAGATTTGCGTTATATTTATTGTATTATTGCTTGTTGCTCTATAGATTTAGCTTGCACAATTGTATCAAAAACTAATATATAATAAATCTTAGCTAAAAATAGCAACTTTAAATTATTTAATTTTTTTGCTAAAATTAGATTTGTTTTGCGTTTTATTAACAAATAAAAGTATAACAACAAAAAATTGTTGTTTTCAACAAATCGACTAAATAGTATAAAAATTACTCTAGTATATTTGTGTAATATTTAGTAGAGAATACTAAATATAATACGTTATTAAATATATTTATCGAAACTTCTTTTAAAGAAGAACAACTTTAACTCTTAAAAAAAAAAAAATTTATGTTAGTTAATATTAATATCTAAATAGTATATTAAATATAGTTTAAGAAAAATCTTGCTAAAAATAATATTATTTGTTTTGTTTCTAATTAAAAATTATATTAATTAAATTTTTTTAAAAAAAAATAATATAAATATTTAGACAAAAATTTCTTTTGTATATTAATACTATTGTCGACAATATATATAATCTTGTTTCTTTAAAAATTAAATTAAATACTCTAATTAAACTCTTAAAAATATATTTGTTTGCAAAATAAAAATTGTTGCTAATTGCACAAATATATTTTTTATTATAATTATAAAGACTTAAAAATATATTTGCGATCGCTATATTATTGCGTACGAACAACAACAATAAAAAATAAGTTAAAAATTAATATGCGTAACAATTAGAAAAGAGAGTTAAAGAAAAATCTTATTATTAAATATAATTAAATTAATTTAGATAATAAACGCAATTAAGACTTATTGTACGTTTACTAAAAGATTATTTAAACTAGAAAATCTATCTAAAAAAAACATAAAATTAGATAGCAAAAATATATTATTCTTTATATTATTATAATTAAATTTAAGAAGTTGCAATTTTTACTTAACTTCTTATATATTTTAATAATAATAGAAATCTTGCTTTGTTTGCATAGTATTGTCGATTAAATTATATTAATTTTGCTTTGCTAAATTGTTTCGATCTATCTAAAGATATAACTTTCTTATTTTAAGAATAAAAACAACAATTTGTTGTTATTTGTAAAATTACTTTAGTATTGTATTTGTATAAGTTAAGAATTGCTTCAATATTTAATTATTTTTGCAAAAAAAAAATTTTTTTTATCAAATAAGATAATAGAATTTCTTTTATCTTTTTTTTTGTTTAGAATTTCTTTTATCTTTTACTTTTTGTTTTTGTCTATTAATATTATTTGCGTTAACTCAATAATATTAAAATTCTAATAATAGAATTCGAAAAACAAAATATAGAAAATTAAGTAAATTTGTTAATTGTTTAAAAGTTGCAATTAATATATTTGCGTCTTAACAATATTTATAATAAAGAACAATTTTATATATTTGTAAAAAAGTTTTTTCTTAAATTAAGTATTTTTAAGATTTTTAATAAAGAATATAATTTTGTCTTCTATTTTATAATATTAAGACTTGATTTTTTTATTATAATATTTTGCTTGCGTTTTTTGTATATCTTTTAATTGTTTTTTTATATAATTGTGTTTATTTTACAAAATTTGTATATACTCTTAAACAACAAAAATGTTAAAATATTTTTTGTTATTTTAACTAAAATCGAAATTTAAATAATACTTAAACGTTGTTTCGAAAAACAATATATTCAAAAATAAGTAAACAATTCTATTATATATATATTAAGTTATTAATAAAAGAAATCTTTAGTTGTCTTATTAATAGTTGCAATAGCAACAAAAATAGTATTTTAATATTTAATTTTGTTTTTTTGTTTGTCTATTTATTTGCGAATAAAAAACAATACTTAGTTTTCTTTTTATATAAATACTATAATATATTGCAAATTAGTAGTTATTAATAAACAATATATCTTTGTTAAATACAATTTTCTTTATATTTTTAAAGAAAAAAAAACTTTTTTAAATAAAATATTAATCAAATCTTTTGTTGTTTAGATTAATTTAACTAAAATATATAATATTATTTTAAAGAATTAATCTATAATAACAAAAATTGTATTGTAAATATTGTTATTATTGCAACTAGAAAAAAGTTTTATAATAAAATTTATAGAATTTTTTTTTTAAGATTGAATAAATATAAATAGCGCAAAAAATTTATTGTATAAACAATGCTAAAACATTTTGAATTGCTAACATATATTGTACTCTTAAATATATAATTCTATTTTAACAAATATATAAGATTAATAGAATTTTCGATTAATTAATATACAAGTTTTCTTAATTTCGAAGTAACTTTTGTTTAAAAAATTATTGTAATACAAATATAGCAATTTCGATTTTAGCAAAACTTTATTTAATATATAAATTGCGCAAAAATAGTAAAATAAATTGTTATTAAGTTTTTATTTATATTTAGTATATTTGTTGCGTTAAAAGAAATCGATTAATTGTTGTTTTACTTTAAATATTAAGATTTTTTTTTTAAAATATCTTTATTGCTATTAATAAAATTGAGAAAAAAGATTTTATTAAGTTTTTGTGTTTATATATTGTATTAATATTGTTGCATCGCAATTGTTAAATTACAATACTTTTCTCTATATTTAAGTTAATATTATTAGAGATTTTAAAAATATTCTTAATAAGTAATTTATTAAATATTTTAGTATTAAAGATATTTTAAACACGCAAAACAATTTTAATACAAATTAAAATTAATATTGTTTTAGTTGCGTCTCTAGTTAAAATAGAAATTATTTCGATAATTGCAATTGTAATATTCTTAAGCTTGTTCTAAAGAATAAATAGACAAATTTTGTTATTTATTTTGCTTTTGTAGTTTAACTATCTCGACAATCTATTTGCAAAATTGATTTTTCTTGTTTAATATTTAATTTCGAAGTTATATTTAACAAACAAAAGAATCTATTAAGATTAATAACAATTAAAAGATATTATTGTTATAAAATACTTTAGATTGTTATAATCTATTAGAATTGTAATTAACAAATAATTGTTTTTAAAATAATATTGTTATTGCTAAAATCTTGCAACAATAATTAACAACTCTTAATTATATATTTTATAGCAAATTTTAATAAAAATTATCTTTTTAAAGTAGAATATAATAAAGTACTATATTGTTTGATTGTTGTTTTATATACAAAGCACAAATTGAAAAAAAATAATTGCAATAGCAAATCTTAATATATCGATCTTAATTATAATTTAATTCTTAGAGTCGAAATATATTAATATAGAAACAATAGTAAAGATATTAATAAAAGCTCGAAACGCAATTAGAGCAAAAATATTAAACAAAAACAATTTATTTTGTTTTTTTTGTTTGCTACTCTTAAGTAATTTAATTAAAAGCTTAATTATTTTTGCAAAATATTTAACAAAACGTCGATAAAAATTCGCGAATCTTAAAAATATTTGCAACTTTTGCAATATAATAAATTAAGATTATATACAAATTAACTTTATTTATAATATATTTATAACAATACTTTTGCTACTAACAATATAGTCTAGAAATTTAACACTCTATATTAGAAAAATATATTTAGAAAGTTTTGTATATAATTTAAACTATTTTAGTTAATTAAATATTTGTTAAATATAATTTTAATACTTTTTGCAAATTTTAAAATAGATTAGAATGTTGTTTAGATAAATAATACAAATATAGTTTATTAAATTTTGCAATATTTTGTTAATTTAAGCTTAAAAAATAACAAAAGTATTAAATAAGTCGAAGAGTATAATTATATACTTAAAGAAACTATAGTGCGTACAAAATACAATCTTTTATTTGTCTCTCTTTTATATATAAATGCGATAATATATATTTTTAAAATCGAACTTAATAAAATAGTATATATCTATTAGTCAATTTAGTATTTTTTTGATAAAAAATAGTAAATATTTGTTCTTAATAATTATCGAATTTAGTTCTCGATAATTTATATAAAATTAAAGAGTATTATCTTTTTTAAAAACAAATAGTATTAAAATATTTGCGCAATTTGTAAATTTACAAATATATTTTAACACTTAATTTTCGAACAAATAATTTCGAAGTATAGCAAGTTCTTTTTCGAACAATATATATAGAAATTCAAATAATAATTTTGTATTAAATTGTAAATTTATAGTATAATTATTTTTGTTATATTTTAAAAATAGAAAAATATTAATTTCGAAAAAATAATTTTTGTATAATAAAATCTCTATTAAAATTTGAAAAATAAAAAAAAAGATTGCTTTTGCAATAGTGTTAATACTACTTATTACAAATATATAGACTAAAATATTCTTTATATACAATAAAAAACTTTTAAAAAAATCTATTATAATTTTGTTTTTTATTATTTAATATTTTTATATAAGAGTTTGTTAATTAATATATAAGTTTGTTTTTATTATTTATAATAGCTCGACAATTATATTTTAAACAATTTTTAAAAAAAAGTAAAAAACTTAATACAATATATATTTTTTGTTATTGTTATCGCAAATTCTAATATTTATATTATAGAATTCTAAAAATTGTATTTTGATTTTGTAAAAAATCTTGATTTTAATAGATAAGAGACTTGCGTTCTTTAGATATTATATTTTTGTTTATTGTTTAAAAATGCAATTGATATACGCTTCTCTATCTAGAAGCGTTACTCTTTTGTAGCACTTATTTAATATATATATAAATAGCTTTGTTAAAATTGTATTAACTTTTGTTTTGCAACTTGCAATAACAACAATAATTATTGCAAATTTCTTTAATTTTTCGAATTGTTAAAAATCTTGTTAATATATCGAAACAATAGTGTTTTTTGCGTAATACGCAATATATTTGATTTTACAACAATTGTTGTATTAACTTGCGAATTTTTCTTTTTAAAAAAAAAACAATTAAGAGAGATATATTTCTACTAATTACAATTGTAATACGTGTAAATTTTGTTTATACAATTATTGTTACTCGCGTTGTTTTGCAAAAAAAATATAATAATATTTTTATATCGATTTTGTTAAGAGAGATTGCAAAAATTTAATCTAGAAACTATTTTATTCGATTCTTGTTTAAAACAACTATCTCTTAAGATAAAACAAAATTTATAATTTAATTTTTGAAATCAACTTTTATAATTATCTTGCAAAATAGTAGCGTCTTTTATATGCGCAATTAGCGCAACAAACGCGTCTCTTATTATAGAAAAATTAAGAACAACAATAACTTTTTTATAAGTTTTATCTTTTAACTTATTTAAAAATATATTTTGTTTCTAAAGTTTAATAAAAAATTCTAAATTTATTTCTAAGATTTTTAAATAGACAACAAAGTTGTTTATATTTTGCGTAAAGTTTTGCTTAATGTAACTATATTTAATTGCAATAATTAATTAATAATTCTTAGATAATTTTATAAGATTTATTAGATATTGTAAGAATTGTTCGAACGTTTAAGTATTTAGAGTAATAAAATTTGTTTTTTTGTAGTTGTTTTATTGCGATATCGAACTATTATGCAAAAAGAATTAATATTAGCAAATTTTATAGTTTTTAATAGAAAAGAACTTTAGACTAGATTCGAATATAATTTTTGTATTTCTAATTTAGTTTTTCTATTTTTTGAAGTTTTTTTTGTAGTAGTTATCTAGATAAAACGATCTTAAATCGAATATTAATTTTTATTTTTTTAAAAATAATTTGTTGTTTTTTAAAGTATTGTTTTTCGAAAATATTGCACAATATTGTTGTATAAACAACGCACTTATTTTGTTATTTTGTAACAAAATTTGAAGTTTTTAATTTTTTCTTAGAAGAAGTTAATACTTATATTTGACAACAAGTTGTTTCGATTTTTTTTTTTCTTCTTTAAAAGAGTTTTGTAGTTAATTTTAAAATTGTCGAAAATAAAATTTGTATTTGTTTCGAATTTGTTTTTAATCAAAAATTTGTTATTGAAGTTGCTATACTCTTTGTTTAATAATTTTTGAGAATTGATAATTATAAAGAGTTTTCTAGTTGCAATTGTATTGCTTTTTGCGATAGTTATTTTTGTTGCAAGTTTGCTCTTGTTAAAGCAAATTACTTTTTTAAATTCTTAATTTGATATTTTAACAAACAATTGTTTTTAGAAGATTAGACAATTTATTATTGTAAAATTATACAATTGTATAATAGAAGTAACGCTATTAAGACGCACGCTATACGTATAAAGAGCAAAATAGAAAGATAGATCTACAATTATAAGAGAAATAAATTGTAAGAATTTAGAGAGAAATTCTTAAGAAAAAACTTTTTATTGTCAAGACAAGATCTAGACGCTGCTTTGGCGTATAACGTAATTCGACTACAAGTTACGACAGAGTTTAGAATATTATGGTTATAACATTACACTACAATTGTTTATAGAACTATTATAATAACTTTATATCTAGCGATTGCTTGCAATATTGTTTAACTATTATTATTAGTAGCAACAATATTAATATCGATATCTATTGTTAGCAATCTCTTTACTACTTTAAGATGCTCTTGTTTAGTAATTGTTTGCAATATTGTTTAATTACAACGTTTAATAGCAACAATATTAATATCGACGTTTGTTGTTAACAATTTCTCTACTATCTTAAGATACTCTTTATTAGCGACTGTCTACAATGTTGTTCGATTAGAACAATTAATAGCAACAACGTTGATGTCGATGTTTGTCGCTAGCAATCTCTTTATTTGCTTTTCAACAGCTTTTGTTTAGCGATCGCTTGCAATGTCGTTCGATCACAATGTTTAGTAGCAGCGACGTTGACGTCAACGTTTGTCGCCAGCAGCCTCTCTACTATCTTAAGGTGCCCTTCTTCAACGATCGCCTGCAATGTCGTCCGACCATAATGATTAATAGCAGCGACGTTGACGTCGGCGTTTGCCGCCAGCAGCCTCTCTACTACCTTAAGGTGCCCTTCTTCAGCGGCGAGGAGGAGCCGGTGATCGATATCCAACGACATGGAAGGGGTCACCGGTCACCGAGTAAGAAGCTCTTTAGGTAGCTGAATACGTTTTCGCGGAGAGGGTTCACGTCATCGACACGCTCTCCATCTTTACTATATTACCAATCGAGGAAGAGTGTCGGTGGCGAGTGGCAGTTATCAATACGTTGATCGCACTCTGCAAGAAGCAGGAAAGCCAAGGTTTCCGTTGCCGCAGAGCAAATATCAAGGTCACAGAGGAGCCGACTTCAGTCTCTCTATCATCGAGTCTGTCGGAAGTGCTCCCAATCGAGTGTAAAGTCATCCAATGCATCTTATGCCTCGGGAACGAAGATCTACCGGCCGTTGATTGCCTGAAGACTTTCGCGAGTCGCGGCGACCTTAAGAAGCACTTCTATCATAAGCATCTCCCCTACTATGAAAAGGGCCAGCCAATCGCGTGCTCCTACTTCTGGTGCCAAGTGATCTTGAACGGCGCAATGCATCTGAAGAATCATGCTGAGGTGGTGCACAAAACCCGCATTTGATCTTCGCGGCCGTAGACAGAACGTCACTTTTTGAGCTCCTAGAGACTTCCATAGATATTTTGACCGTACTGCGTACCTAAGTCCCATGACCCTCGATCACTGCCAGGCTAACCAGGATGTCGGCAATGAATCAGATACGCGTACAAGTCTTCGTAGCCCAGTCACGTACGAGACCTTACCCCAGATTGAGTTATGTTCGGTAGGGTTAATTACAGCCCGTTCTTAGCAAGCTTTGCGTCTCTATCGACTTGGGAATGGTTGATTACGCTGTGGTGGAGAGTTTCAGATGCCATATGAGTTTTTGAAAAGAACGCGTTCGCTCTTCTGGATCTCGGAATCCAAACTGTATCGTGCTCTACCTGATCTCATTGAACAGAGCTTTTGCCAATTGTCAAATTCTCGGATCCTCAGGCCTTTTTCCACTTCCAACCCACGTTGAGTATGCGAGCCATTAAGAAGACCAGCGCTGCACACATTATTGTAGAGCCGGCATACATCTGCGCGTACAGATATCTGCCACCTTGACGCTGAATAAGCGCACCTGCAATAGCTGGGCCACACAAACACCCGATGCCATTGATAGAAAATATCATGCCAACTTCGACGCCAATTTTGGACGGATCTCGTCCAGAACTCGCAAGAGCAGGAGGTACCATACTCTGAAGGTTGGCCGCAACGAAGCCGAAGACAACAGCAAAGCCCCAGAGTCCCTGCACAGAATCTATAGCAGCCCATGTATAGGTAAGTATACCGGTCAACGTGACGACAATAAGCAATGTATTCTGAGGCCCAAGCCAACGATCTGCGATGTAAGCTGGCACAAATCGCCCAGGCAGTCCTAAGGCGTTCATGACCAGCAGGAGGTCGAGAGACGTGGCGGAGGATGTATGAAGAATATTCTGGGCGAAAAAAGTGACCTGTAGAGCATATCAGACGCGCAGGCAAGGATCATAGGGATAGATCAAGACAGCTCACGTAGTAGTAAATAAAATACAAGCCTAAAACCACCAAAAGCATACCCAGACTGAAGAGACTGTACCATGGATCCAAAAATGATTTCAGCTCTACCAATGGCCCTTTCTTACGATTCATAGGTGTTGGTCTAATCAAAACCATAGCAATTGCGGCGTTTGCTAGGAACACAAAACCCATTGTCCTTATCGTCCATCCAATTCCTACACGGTGTAGAAGTTGTCGTGCGATGATAGGAAATACGACACCACCTGTAGCTGTACCACTGCTCATGCCACATACGGCAATTGCGCGTTTGGTCGTAAAGTAAGTCGATACCAGTGCCATCGTGGGGGTGAAAGCAAGACCGCTGCCAATACCTTGGCATATTCCTTGGGCGATCACAAGCTGCCAGTATCGGTTGACAAGCGATGTCATGAAAATGCCCAGGATCTGTAGGGCTAAGCCGGGGACTGCGACATAGTAATAATATCCAGCATCCAACGCTCGGCCAGAAAAGACTCCAATAAACATCATAAGAAAGATCTGAATACCGCCAACCCAGGATATTGTTGCTGGAGACTGTTTCAATGAAGACGTGTAGTACGCCTGGAAGAAGCCAAAAGAATTTACATATCCCCAAGAATTGAAGGCTACAAGATGGCCCGCGAGGACTTGTGACCAAGCCAGCAGCCCGCCATCAGGAGGTTGTGGCAATGCTTTCGGTAAAACAGAGGGAGTCAATGGATCGAGAGCCACAAAATTGGTTTGCAAAGCGTCGTCTGCGCCATCTTCTGTGTCGTCCTTTTCAGAATTGATCGTTGGGTAACGTCGTACCATAATCAAAGACGACAGTTGTGAGTTGAATTCCTATATAGAGGGGAGCATGTAGATGGCAGACAGCACATCTGAAGTCATACTTAACTGACAAGTATCGAACCAGCCGGACAAACGAGGTGTGTATGCTTCGAGGAAGGACTAGCCGAATAGATAAGCACCTGCGCCAAAAGTTCCGTGACTGCTCCTGACGTCGACGTCCGCATATTTCCTTAGGGTGGTCTGCAAAACTGTCTTTTGCACTAAAACCACTAGCGGTTGCATTACCAGGTGGATTGCATTACTAGGTGAGAAGGAGTAGAAGCCGAACCAATCAGGGAGTAACATGTTGATTCTCCGCAGGTTTAGAAGTACTATGATTTGCGGCCCGCCGGAACTCAGCTCCTGAAAGAGCCTTGTGCGCCTGTTTGCCTTGTCTGGACGTCGAAGTGCCATCATAGACCTAGATCTGCATTAGAGGTCATCTTGCAGCCCTGTATGTGCGTAGTCTGCTGACACCTCCAACTAATCATAAGTCGAAGAATCTGGGACTACGGGAACTTTCTCACACCATCAGCTTTCAGTATTGTCTAGATCTATAAAGAGAGCAAGTATTATACCTTAAGATGTAATAAGTGTGCACAGATCCAGCCGCTAAATACATGCAGTGAGTGTGCATATACAACGTGCACCGTCGAGCTAGATTATACACAGACAGGGAGGGGACGGGGGGCGAAATGACGCTAATTGCAATCGGAGAATCCTGATCCACAGACTGAGTTACGCACATCTACAGGTGGGATTCAAGGAACTATACTCTTTTGGCAAAGGTTTTGCTCGAAACCTGAGAGGTTGTATTGATAGAGGGTCATAGCTGAATGAGACCCCGCGTAATCGTCTCCACAACGGTTCCCTTGGGGACTGTCGGCGTATCAGCAATAGGCAGCCACCTGAGCGGTATGTGCGAGGCATTACGACGTTCTCACACCGTGCGGCACAGTCATGGCTCATTCAACCAATAATGCGCTAGCCTCCTGTGAATGCACGATGTTATCGGGAATTGCTACTACTATCAGAGCTTACTGCAGGATTTTGGTCCGTCATCCGTGGAAATCAGGCCGACCTGCTGTTTCCAAATAGCAGCCATCAGGGAAGTAAATGCCTTTAGTATGCTACCTCCCAATCCGGCATAGCTGTGCCGGATGACCTCTTTTACTGCTGACAACGCAATGCCCTAATCTTCGTCCATCTGATTTCTCCATCATCCGTGGACAATAAGGATATATCCAGAATACTCCTGGTACAACATGTCGACCCGCCAAGAAGAGATTTACAGACTGCTTCAAGACCAGACCGAGTGCGGAAGCAAAGAGTCTCTTTCTGATTGCCAGTCTCTCAAATCACATCAAGACCCTGATGCTTCTCTCGTTGATCGCTTGAAAGCTCAAACAAAAGGCAGATCTACTGCCATCCCATTATTGATTCTATCTGGTGTAATCAATGTTCTTTTGGTTGCTCTATTGATAAGCTATTCCTTGGATTCGAGTCTTCTGACACAAAAAGAGAACCGGGCTGACAGCGTCAATTCATCGCCTTACGGTCAGACAGTATACCTACAGAAGGGTGCGATTGCTAATAGCCCTCCAGCTGGACTGACCCTTAGTGAATCTGTTGAGTTTCCTTACTCGACAGGGTACGGGCCTGAAGTCACAAACCATAGTCTTCTGGATGACAGATGGGAGGCTATCGATATCAACTCTGGTGTCGTTGCCATTACGGACGAATGGGCGAGCGAACATAATTTGGCTCCGACCCAAAGATTTCCATGGGATACTTCAAAAGGGGTATACCTAATAACCGCTTTCCATACGTTGCATTGTCTGGTACGTCTTTCGGCTCCACCTCATGGGCTCTCTCGCTCCTGATCCGTAGTTAAATTCTACGGATCCCCAAGATCTAATCTACAGAGACTTACATCGCTGTACAGAAAAATATACACCGTCTTCTATACGACGCACACCACGGTCGACCCTTATCGCGTGACATTGGCCACGCGATGCATTGTGTAGATCACATGCGTAAAGATGCCATGTGCGAGGCTAATGACTTCCTCCTACCATCGCCAAAAAGCCGATACGGTGACCCTGGGCCTCAGGGTCAGTCTAGGGTATGCAAGGACTGGAACACCCTCGTGAACTGGGCTCACAAGCGTAACGCTTGTTATCAACATATTTCAGACGACGAAGAAGGCTTTGCTGAGGAACATGAAGAGATAGAGAGATATATGAACTGTCCACCAAGCAGCCCTTACCTTCAGACAATGCAAGAGTTCGCCAACTCCACTGATCGGGGGATGTAAAGCCACGTGAATCGAAAGAGCGTCAGCATTGGCAAGAGGATAAAGATATGCTGTGACAGAAATGTCTTGTCAGTTGCTTCATGTTTGCTCTTCCTGTGTAAAGGCTGCATTGTTTCTGAATGTTACATAGGATTGATCCGTCAGATACGGTTCTTTTCATTCTGTCGGAAAGTTGAAGTCACACTCAATGTCAAGAGTCGTCCTGATTGAATGTGTAAGACGGTCGGAAGATTGTATCCTTATCTAGGCTTTCTTGTAATGCTATGGTAGATTTACGGTGCTATGTGTCACTGGCAAGGATTTGTGGTTTGAGTATATGTGATACAAGTTTAAGCCATGCTCAAGTTCAGGCCAAATCATGGCATTATGTACTATTGCAAAGCCAAGCCATACGCTCATAATCGGGAACGTCTCGAGTATTTCACAGACACAGAAATCGCTGACGCCTATCTGGGGAGCATTTTGACCATTTCCATACTCGTACGTCTTTTCCCGGGATCCCCATAACCCGTACGACTCCGCATCCTCTGAGCGTTCCCGAGCAGACCAAAGGCTTACAGCACAGGCTCTGGTTGGGGGTTGAGTGTGCCTCGGACGAGCACAGGTTCTGGCCTGGTCGTGGATTCGTCGTGCGCGGTGCCAGGGGTAGGGGCAGCGGATGCCAAGGCTAACAGCGCAAAAGCCATGATCAGAACATTCTTGGCGTGCATGGTGAGAATGGGAGGGTTTGTTGTCTTTAAAAGGCCTGGATCAGAGTCAGCCACTAATGTTACTGTGGGCGACGGTATGAGGTTGTTAAGACAAGAGGTAACTCATTCACCTGTGTTGTGATGTTTTGAATCAATGTGGATGTGGCTTTGTGGATGTGGCTTTGGATTTGATGTGAAGTGGAATAAGTAAGTGAAGGCTACCTTAAAAATTTCTACTCAGAAGTTTGTTTTCAACAAGGCGAACCAATATCATCGGCGAAGCCTGCGACATGACGACGAAATCCTTTCGCATGAGGAGGACGCTACCAGCAGGCAGCAATGTCGGAAATACCAGCTGAATCGAGTGCCGTAGACACAGCGTGTAGTGGTGTGCTCCTATACAGGCGGTCCTATCAGAGAACAGCATTGCTCAATTGCCTTTGCGACGACAAAAAGTGATTGGTCGACCATCCGTCTTGCTGAGCGCTTAGTGATCGCTCCCGTTGGCTTTTTGATGTTATCGTACCGCTGTGACCGCTTATTAGCCTGCGGCTGAGAAGCGGGCAACGGAAGGATGTGGTGCGGCCGGGGAACGATGCCGTGGATTTTCCACTGTTTTGCACATGCCAAATGCCGAGGTGTGAGCACGAGCCTATCAGTCCATCGAAAGCCTCCACACTAGTTTGAAGGACTGAGATGACGCGAATTGGAATCAATAGAATTCAGAAGGGTATGGCGTAGACAAGTTAGTCGGCTCTCACTTGCATGATATGCAATGCACAAATGATAGCCCGTGTGTTTGAAACTGCCGTCTGTGCCGACCAGGCTTCGTCCCCCGTCACATGAACGCCCTCTGACACAACGTTGCATTTTTGCCCCAGCGTTATCTGTGACCATCAGGGGCAGGACTATGGCACAGTAAGACCTAGCCTCGGACAACCAGTCGATGAAGCCTATTGTTATCGCGGAGCACACCATGCATCATGTAATGCTTTGGACCACGTCCGATGCGCCTTGTTGATCTCTACTATTCTAGGTCACGCAACCACGTATCCATCACAAAGGACACCATCATCAAAGAGCGCTAGATCAACGCGCAGATTTGTATCATGTCAGGCAGCCCTGCACCTACAGAGGGATCGGCAGTTCTGAACGTGCAAGGAGAAGCTGGAAGGATTCGCGCCCTGCTCAGTAGGATTTTAATTGAGGGTGCTCATTATCTCCCCTTGTATTGTCCTACGTTATCTGGTGTAGTACCGAGCCTCGCAGCCTCGCATCGTTTCGGCTGGGAAGAACTGCTCAATTGCCATTTCCTCATTGCAAAAGCCCATTTCAACAGTTCAATCGTCGAGCCTGACTTACTCCGAGTAGCACAGAATTTTTTCGGTACTCCTTATACAGTAAACCTCACTGTCTGGCCACTTCCAGTTATTGAATAGACATGGCCACACTTCAATTAAGCCCTGGCTTGACCATTACGTGTAGCTGCCTCTTTATTCCTGCCTCAACCCTTCTTACAGGCTTGCGATTCTACACAAGGCATCGACAACATGCAGCCGTGGGGAAAGATGACTGGCTCATACTCCCAGCTTTTGTGAGTCTGGAGGGATCATTGATATATCAACCGGTCTCACTGACTATTCGGATCAGCTGCTTGTTATCGGCATGCAGATAGCAATGATTGTTGGTAAGTATAGATTATCTATTCGTACCATGCTCTGGATTAACTCATACGCTACTAAGAGTTTTCAAAGAAGATGATTGGCTATCGAGATCCAAATTTTAAGCCAGGAAAAATCGATGCCAGCTCGAACTTGGTACGTTGACCCATGACATGCGACTTTAGCTTGTACTAAGCTCAGCACAGCCATTTTGGCCGTTCGAGCTGCAACAGATGTTGGCCTTGAGCTTCATCAAACTCAGCGTTGTTGCTCTCTATCGGCGCATTTTCAATACCGGAGCGACAAGGATCGTGAACTGGAGTACCATTGCCATGATGTTCATAATAAGCGGCTGGGCGATCGCGTTCTTCTTCAGTTTTCTATTTATCTGTGGCACAACGCCTGCAAATTATTGGACAAGCGCAAAAACTGAAAAGGCCCATTGCGTGGAGACTCAAAAGCTCCATCTTGCATCTGCGGTGTCAGGTGCCATTCTTGATATCCTTGTACTATTGATGGCTGTTCCAATGGTGCGAAGAGACCTTCACGCAAAATTGATTAGAAGACCAGACTGATCCCGATAGATTTGGCGCCTTCACATGTCAACAAGCCGCAAATTTGCGGTGACCGGCATATTTTCGCTCGGCCTGATGTGAGTGAATCAAACACTCAATTGGCGGTACGGTTGTTGATAGGCGTATCTTAGTACTGTCGGTGCTTCATTAACGAGAATGGTCATCTTCATTCAAGCTACAGCTGACCGCTATAATCCCTATCTCGATTTTGAATGTCGGTCTTCCGCCTTACCTGCTATGTCTCTGCACAGTGAGACCTCCGAAATTTCACTGACCTGTCCTAGACCTGATCACCGCATCAATGTACTGGAGCATGCTCGAAGTCGGTTTGGGCTATATAGCCACGAATTTGATCGTCGTATATGGCCTCTTCGCACATGCTTCGATTAGATCGCCCCTCCGCAGCCTGAGATCATTACTATCACTTTCTAGGCTTACCCGACTTTCGAGCCGACAGGCGGATAGTGCTTCAGACATCGAACATGGGGGAACATGGCCGAAGGAGACCAGCAACTCCGTGACCTCTGTGAAGTATGTCGGTCGTGATATCGAGGAAGTGCCGTTGGCAGGCCATGGAATTCACATGAAAAAAGAGTTTGGATCAAGATCAGAGTAGGCAAAAGAATTATGAAGAGCTAGGACATTAGCAATTGCAGCCAATGTCAAGAAGCATACATGGATGCTTACAAGCTTTTATTTGGCATGCCTTTGCTATGTCTATAAGTACGATGGATGATATGGCTTGCCAAAGCCCTGCCAGTATTGAGGCCAGAGATCAGCAATTGGGGGATGGAGAGAGACAAGGAAGACAATGGGAATATCCTGTTTTGCTATTCGATCTATCATGTCCGATCCCTTCATTTGGCAACTTGATATCACCTGATGAAGACAATAGTAAGCAGCTATGTACTTTACAAATTCAGGCCATTTTCGATGCATAACCAATCTGCCGGTCGACCAAATTGAGCAATCTCTGACCTTCCCCCAGACGCTGCAGATTCTGTTCAAGAACCTGAAGTGCTCGAGTTGCGTAGTTTCTGTTACTGCCGCTTATATGAGGCGTAATGATACAATTTGGGGCATCCCAGAGCGGATTTTCTTTGGCGAGAGGCTCTGGGGTAGCGACATCCAATGCTGCTCCTCGTAGGCCTTTCAAGGCGCCATTAGAAGCGGACGCACTTCTCTCAAACTCTTTGAGAGCCTCGATAATGTCTTCCTGGACAATAACCTCTCCTCGAGCTATGTTAGTAACGAAAGCATTTTTCTTAGACAGTATACGAAATTCCTCTTCACCCAGGAGATGCCTCGTGTGCTGTGTTAGTGGAAGACTGATCAGTAAATGGTCGAGGTCCTGATCCAAGAAATGGTGAAGGGATTCTTTATCCAGGCCGCTGAACCATGCACTTGGAATTTCGCCCGCAGGATCTCCAATTCCGGGCATCACGTATCCGTAGTCACGCCTACTCTCAGCCGTGGTGCGGGGGTTGGCTGTGAATGCGAGAATCTCCATTCCCATGGCTTTGGCAGACCTGGCGACTTGGCGTCCGATAGAGCCATAACCCAGGATACCCAGACGTTGCCCAAAGTTATCCGAGATAGATGCAAAATTGGCTTTACCTCTGGGCGAGTCATCCCATGTGTGGGATCGCTGCCATTCGTGTAAGATGCCGTATTTGTGCGATGCAACAAGTGAAGTCATAATGACCCATTCTCCAATAATGGGACCATGAATACCAGAAGATGTGGTGATGGCGATCTGCGAGCCTGTGTAGAGTTGTGATTGTCGCATATGGTCGCTACCTGCGCTCACGAGATGTACACATTCTATAACCCAGGAAAACCCATGAGCCACAGCTCATGAATACTCTATGTGACGGAAGCCACTCACCTAGCTGTGGAGCCAATTCGGGATCTGGAGGAAAGTCGTAAAGCGTGCACAGCACAGTCACGTCCTTCCAGGCATCTAATCAAATCTGTCAGAGGCTTTAAGATGATCATGTGTAGAATATTACCAGTAGGTACTTGCTCTGTCTTAGTGCCTGGCCCTGGAAGCTTGGTCTGAATGAACGTGACCTTTAGGTTGGGATGACATCGTCGTATGTTGTTGATAACTTGTTTGGGCTCTTGATATGGAATGGCGCACAATAGATGGCCGCGGTAAGACATACTGCCCTAGTTGAATATCTGGACCAAAAGTCTCGTAAGAGCAAGTGTTTCTGGTGTCCGAGAAAAGTGGACAATGCAGACTGCATCACGTGGAAGCTTGAGTCTTAAATCATGAAAAATGGCGCAACGATCTTTTAGCATATTCAAGTTAATCGAGATTGCTTGGCAACACGCACTCTATATTAGGTAGCTCGAATTGAGTTGAAATCGAACAGTAGAGTAATTAGATCTAATTGGGGGGGTTGATAAATCTAATTGAAGCACTTAATGCAAGTTCGAAAAGACTCTAAGATACGCAGAAAAACCGAAGTTTTAGTAAGTTGTTTATTGTAAATATATACAAAATCGATAAGATAATTTAATGTTTTCGAGCATTTGATCAATTGAAACAATATAGAGAAGATTAGTATAACTCAATTTGTTAACAATATCAAGTATCAACGTATACTCTAGATTCTATGCTTTCTTCTTCCTATCTAGTGTTTGCTAATATATCTTCTTTATCTCGATCAACTTGCTCTAATTAGTGTAGAGAATATTCAAACTATAAAAAGTATTATTGCAATCTATATCTTCGATTCTATTAAACTTCTTCGTAATATAAAGCTATTGTATATATCGATAATATATAGAAGCAAGTATTGCTCTATTGCTAAATCTATTAGCTCAAATTGTTCAGATATAGTTTGTTCGACAATAATTAGCCGGAGCAAGTCTTATTAAATTAATCTTGTTACAATTAATAAACTTAATATATTAATTATGCACAATCGAATATATAGAGTAGCTCTTAATATTGTAACACAACTCGATTAGTAAATAGATAAGCAATCTCTTTATTATATTTTTAAATCTTAACTTTTATCTAGCAATAACTTGCAATTAATCTAAATCTTTCGAGTTTTAATTGCAATATATTAGCAACTCGAATTAAAGATCTTAATAATTAAGATATATTTATAATTAAAAAAACTTTATTGCTACAAAATCGAGTTGTTAAATATAATTGTAGAAAATTGTCTATATATTGTAATTATAAATATATAAGAAGTTAAGTTGTATTATAGTTAAGAAAAGTAACTATATATCTCTAATTATTGCAAGAAAGAAATTGCTATCTATCGAAGACTTTCGTCGCAGATAGTTGCAAATAGATATATTAGAAATACTATTATTAGAATTAGAGCTTTAATAGCTAGTATATAGTTAATTAACAAGAATACTAGCTATGCAGAACTAACTATATATAGAAAATAGATATAAGTACTATAGATATCAAGACACTAGACGTTACTCGTAGTATACTCAAGACTAAAAAGCAAAAACTTAAAGAATAATTAAAGAACAAAGTCTATCTAGTTTGAAATTGTAATATTTTTTTCTCTTTCTATTTGCGAGTTTCGACAAAGCAATATTAAGTTTCTCAATTAATATTTTTATTTAACTTTAGTTGATCTTAAGTGCTTGTTAAGTATAAGCTTCGATTAATATTAAATATTGTTTAAATATTGTTTAACAATTAGAATTAAAATTTTCGATATATATTAAATAAAAGAATAAATTTGTCGAATAAAAAAAGATAATCGAAAAATTTTGAAACAAAATATGCAAAAAAAAATAATATAAATATATATATTGCAAATAGTATTCTAAATAACTTTTGATTGTTTTCAATTAGTATTAAGTATATTTGTTAAATACAACTTAATATTTAAAATTAAATGTCAAATAATTGTCGAACAACAAAAATCGAGTTTCGAGCAATTATTGAGCAATAAATATCGAGTTTCGAGCAATTTGTCGAACAACAACAAAATTAAGAAAAAAAAAGTAAATAAATTTTAAGAAAACATCGAATATAAAAAAATTAAAAAAGATACAAAAAATTATTAACTTTAATTCTAAAAAGAGAATCTAAATTACGTAACGCAAATATCGAGAAATTAACAACAAAATAAAGATTAATCGCGTTTAAGAAAATTTGATAAATCAATTATATTTAAGAAAGTTAACAACAACAAAAAAGATAACAATATTAAAAAGTCGAAATTTGTTAAATTTTAATTATATTCGAACACGTTTGTCTAAATCTACAATATAAAGAGAGAAAATAATATAAAAGTATTTTAACAACAATTTATATATAGTTGTACATATATTTAGAAATGTTAAGTTAATTCTAATTCAAAAAATCTTTAGAAGAAATATCGATAAAATATCTAGCAAAAACACTATAAAGACAACAACAAGAATTGCAAATATATATCGATTAACTTCTAACAATAATAATATATCGATAATACATTTGCAAGATTCTTGTTAAATATAGCAAAAAACAAAATAATATATCGAATTTAATTTTAATTACAAATATATAATAAATAACTCTTAATAATAGTAATATATTAACAATGTATTTTCGAGATTAATTCTAGATATAACAACAAGAACTATAGATATATATTAAACAATATTTTGACAACAATAATAAATTAACGCAAAAAATATATAAACGCAAACTATTCTATTTAATAGATTTTTAATTAGAAGATATCTTAAATATTTAATAATATTTTGTTGTATCTAAATACTTGTAATAGAAATTAATAACAAAGTTAAAGCAATTGTTAATTATAAAATAATTTAGCTATTTAGATCTATTGTTGTAGTTTGTATAATCTATAAAAAGAATTTAATACTATAGTATTTTGTATTTGTAATTAATAACAATTAGACTTAAATTTATATTATTGTTATTTTTGCGCATATTATATTGTAATATCTCGATATCTTTAATATAGTATTCGAAATTATTGTTGTTAATACTGTTAATAGTATTAACAAATAACAAAAATTTAATTTGCTAATTTAACAAAAACTTACTTTTATTAAGATACAAAAGTTATAAATAAAATACTAAATAAATTTTTATTAACTTAAGTAGTTTTAGTTTGTAAATATAATTGTTAATTGTTCGAATAATTTTATAGAAGTTTGCATTCTTATACTTTAGAAATTTGTATAATTAAGTTGTTTTAATATTTTAAATATTAAATATAATTTAATTATTAATTTTTAACTTCGAAATTGTAACGTATCTACAATTAGCAAATTTTATTTATTTAAGTTAAGTTTAGACAAGCTTTTAACAAAGAAATTTACTCAAAATCTTAATTTTTTTAATAATTTTATTAATATTTTTTATATTGCAACAAGCTTTAAATATACTATTGTTAAAAAAGATTTTAAACAATTTTAGATCTAATTGTAATAGATAGTTTTTAATAATAAAGAAAAATAATAGATTAATAGATTTGCTAATATAATTGTTTGCAACAAACTTAATAATAGTAAAATAATTAATTTAATTATCTTAATTGTATTGTATATATATTCGAAAATATTGCTTAAAAACAATATTAATATTTTTAATTTAATTATTGATTTCTAAATAAAACGCAATTAATTATTTAGATTTAGTTTTTAATTTTTTGCAAAAATATTGTTAAAAATAAGCAATAAATTAAGTATCTTTGTCGAAAACAATAATAGCAAAAAAATTCTTAATATATTAGATAAAGTCGATAAAGATCTAAACAACAATCTTAATATTACATATCTAGCTAGCAGGTTGCTTTACTCGACAAGTTCCACTCGACAAGCTGCGCTAGTCTCTAAGAGAACTAGCTCGGCAAGTAGAGATAAATTCGCGCATAGCTAGATAGATAATTAATTCAACTATCTATTATAACTTGTCTAGTGCTTGCTTTGTCTATTTCTTGCTCTGTTTTTGTAACAAATAATAGCTTCAATCAGTATACAGAGTACTTTTCTATCGCTAACTTATTGTATTAGTTAATTGACAAACTATATCGATTATCTTATTTTTTGCTAAATTCGATATATTAGCTTATTAATTATTTCAATTACTTGTCAAACAAATTTTTGTATTAAAAACAATCTATTTTTGCTCGATACTTGTCGAGCTACGCAGTTGATTTGCAGAGCAATTTGTCGAGCTATATAGTTAATTTGCAGAGCAATTTGCTATTATTAGTTAGTTTGTCTATTTTCTAACTTATCTGCAAATTTTATTCAAATCTTGTATTTGTCGAGTACGCGATATTTATCTTTTATTAGTTTTTGTCTTAAGCTGACTTTATATACAGAGAAGAAAATATCTATATTAGTTTATCAATTTCTTGCTTTTCTATCTATTGATTATCAATATTTAACTTATCTTTTACTTTTTACTTAACAAGTTGCTGTTAAGATTGTTAAACAAGTTTTTTATTTTTCTCTACTTTTTGTTCAATTAACTTGCAGACGTAGAATTTATTTAGTAAAAGAGTCTTGCATTTAATCTGCGAAATAAACTACTGACAAATTTCTTTTCAAACAAATTGTCAAAAGATTCGAGACAGCTACTTAAGATATTAACAAATATATTAACTTTATTGTTTTGTTAACTTTCGAAAACTTATCGACAATCTCGAAGTTCTCAAATAAGTACAAAAATTCTAAACTTATTGCTCTAGTTTCTTTTATCGAATCGATCAATTTAATCGCTATTATTCTATTAGATAGCTTGTATTTAAATAATTTATTTTCTTCTATCGAATCGATCAACTCGACTGCTATTAGTCTATCAGACAGTTCGTATTTGTATAGTTAGTCTACTATAAGTAGTAAATCTTATAATCAATCTAGAGATCTGAACAATATTTCTCTTAACAAATTGACAAATTGTTTTAGATCGAATGCTTGTTATCGAGTATTTTTTGTTTTATATAGAAATTGCAACAATTATAGTAGAGTAATAGATCTGTTTAGTAATTTTTCTAGAACTTGCAGACAACAAAAGCTTGCGTTTGTTTGTAAAAACAACTTGTTATATATAAGAGTATTAGATTATATTGAAACAGTAGAAAAAATTATATCGACAAAGCAAATCGATGTTTCGAAGATCGCAATTGTTAAGCAATCTCTTTTTTCAAATACACAAAGTTATTCTGCTCTTAATATTTAAAATATATTTATTGTTTAAGACTTACAAAGCTAGTCTGCTCTATCTACTTAGTCTTTTACTTATTAGATATCGAGCGAGTAGCACGATATTAATCAGACTCTTTCTAGTTATCAAATATTAAGCAGATAGTACAACTTTGAGCAGATTAATCTCGCTTAACAGATATTAAGCAATTAGTATAGTTTTGATCAGAACGTTTTCGACAATTAGATATTGTTTGTATTTAAATATTTGGCTACTTTTGTTACTTATTTATATATCTATAGCGATACTGTTTATGGTCAATCGAGTTAGTCAAGAAATTCGAAAACTTGTTAAGAAGACAGAATATTTATATCTTAGATAATAGAGCAGCTGCGTAAATTAATGTGTCAAAAAATTTAACAGTTTAATCGATTCGACAAGAATTCTCAAAAATATTGTTATTCGAATAGAAGCAATAATTAAGACAATTTAACTACTTTAATTAATTGTTTCAGAGCAGCAAATCTAGAATTTTTTTATTTAGATGTTTCGAAAAGCTATAGATTAGATAGTATTATTTTCGCAAATAAAAAAACAATCTATTGAGAAATCTTTATATTTGTCGAGCAAATAAAAAATTATACTTATATAGTCGACAAAGCTGCAATAAAAGATAATCTGTTGTTGTGTTTTTGTAATACTACTATAATCTAGTATTTAAAAAAGATTAAAAAATTTAAGCGCAAAATATTTAGAAATCTTTTATTTATTAATTTTACTAACAAACTAAAGATGCAATTTAAAATAAAAATTAATAAAATTTTTAACAAGCTTATCTTTAAGATCTTTACAGCAAAAAATGCGCAAAATAATTGTAAAATAAGCAATTTTCTTCAAAATATTATTCTGTACTTTTAATTAGTCGATATCTCTAATCTACAGAATTAATTTATATAAATCTGAAATTAACTTAATTTAGAGCTGCGTTTAATAATTATTATATCAACAACTTATATAATTGTTCAAAACTTTATCGAGAAACTAGATGCAAAGAAAGAGCTATAGAAAACAATAATAAACGCTTGTTAACTATCGATTTAGAACTGCAATTGTACTTAAAAGTTTGAGAAACACAATAACAATCTTAGAAATAACAATTAGCAGCAGCAGATTTGTTAATTATTCGTGTTTTATTAGTTATACTTTTTTTATATTTTGCGTTCTACTTACTTTAACTTATATTAGTTGTTTACAAACTATTAGATTTGTCTATCTTTGCAAAATACGTCTAATTTCAATAATTAGTATTGCTTTGCTATATTGCTGTCTTCTCTCTCTAAGTGTTTTGCTATTATTGTTGTTAACGTCGAGACGCAATCGAACAGCAAAAACAAAAACTTGTTTTTTTTTAAAGCAAGTAATTGTTGTATTAAAAGTAGAGATCGACAAAATTGTAATAATTATCGATTTTAGAGATATCAGTCGTTCTATTAACTGTCGATATATTAGCAGTTATTTTATCAGCAATCTAAATATCAATCTTTTGTCTTGCCGATATATTAATCAGTTGTTGTATCGACTTATTATATAAATTCTTTGTTATATAATAATTTATACTATTCGATTCAGTTCTACAACATTTCTGCGTACTACTCAGAAATCTCGCAGAACAATATCTATTATACTGAAGAAAATTATTAGAGAGAGACTTTATCGAAAAAACAATATAAGAACTTGTTAATAACTATTGATGTCTTTTATGCCGATTTAAAGATAGAATTTCTGCTATTTAAACAACTTATTTGCACGAAATATTATTGTATTTTCCAGTTAACTAACAAGCTTTTTCAACATATTAAAGAAAGATACAATTCTAAGTATTAAACAAAACAAACGTTTGTCAAAAATTTTTACGTCGACAAAGCGATAGTAAAATTAAATCAAATTATTGACAACTTAAAACTAATTGAGTCAGATGTTAAAACAATAATCGATACAGATTTGATTTTTTGTTTATATTATTACATTATTATTCTGCTGGAATTTGTCTGACAGAGCTCGTTGTATATTATATATATAGATATCGAATATACTATAACTCTTATTAATTGCAAATTTCTCGAGAATCTTGTATTAAATCTTTCTATCAAAAAAACACAAGCATTTATCTCTATTTGCGATATTGATATTGCGAGATACTTAATCGATAACTATCTTATATTAGATATATATATTAAAGATTATATACGCAACAAAGAGTCTATTGCGCATATTTGTCGAAAAATATATATTGTCGATAATTTTAAAATCAAACTGTTACTTAATATAAATATTATAGCTTTCGAACAAATAATTGTTAATCTTGATATTAAACAGTTTACTCTAAATAGCTATCGAGAACTAACAACTAGTCTTAATATTACAACACAAAATAATATTAAAATTTGTCGAGTCTTAAAATTGAAATACAGAATAGTTGTCGACACAAATAGTATTGTTGTAATATCTGTTTAAATTAATCAGTCTCTACTAGATTGTAATTTTCTATTTAAACTATATTTTATCGACGCTTATATACACATAATAAATATCTTATTATCGGCAATTTATATACGCAACAAAAGCTCTTTGCCAATTATTGTCTATAAGTCGACAAATCTCGATTGTCTAATTAAGTTCGAAAAGCAAAACTGCTATTAAATTAGCTTTAACAAACATAATTAAATTGTTAAAAGTAATATAAAAGTAGAAATATTGTTGAACAAATATTAAACAATTCTATCTAATAGTGTATATATTTGTAACTTATCGATTAAGATAGTCGAGCTTCGCACTTTTGTCAATAAATTTGCTGTTTTTTAAAAGAACAGTAATAGAATTGTTAAGTTAACAAAAGACGATTGAATAACTATTCTACTAAATAACAATTGAAACTCTACAATAGTTCTCAGAATAGTACAAAAAGTCTATCTGCTAGACAAACAAGATAGAATAGTTGTCGATAAGAAATTCGACAAACTTTATTAACAAGAAAAGATAAAATAGTCTACGCAGTTAACTTCTTTTGATTTCTCGATTTTTGTTATTTAATATACAATTAACAACTCTGATAATTAGTCTGCTAAAAAGTATCGAGTAATTATAGATATTAGAGATCTGAACAAACTGACAATTATCGATAATTATTCAATATTTATGCAGAGCGATATTATAGCGCAGTTGAAGAACTGCAATTATATAAGTTTAATAAATAGTCTTGTTTTCTTTCTTTAATTTGTAGTAGTCGAACAGAATTGTTACAAGTTCTTGTTTATTACTTATTGAGACAAGAAATAACTTAATATTGTTGTTATAGAATTTAAAAACTTTTCAACTTATATATAGCGAGTAATAGATAAACAACTGCGACTTTTGCGCAAGTTCTGCAAAATATATATCGATAATATTGTTATTTTCTCTAAATTCTTTACAGATTATCTTAGTTACTTACAAAATCTTTTTATTAAACTTGTTAAGCTTTAGATTATACTGAATTCTACAAAAATCTATCTTAACTATTCTAGTATTATCTTGCTCGAGCAAAAGATTAATATCTTCGATTTGTTTATTATCGACAAACACATTGTCGCGATTAAGACTATTTAATTTCTCAAAAATCTTAGAACGTTAAAAATGTATCTAAATTTTGTTAATTATTAATGCGACAAGATTGTTTAATATGCACAACGCGTTAACTTGTTGCAGCAGAAAAAAACACAATTGTTTAAGAGTTTGTTTGCGCAAGACAATTAAAAGCGTAAAATATATTCTCGAAATATTTCTATCGAGCAGTTATTAAATTTGTCAAGCTCTTTCTATTAGTTTTAGCATACTCTTATAACGTCGAATTTTCTTATCTATTTCGATATTAATTGTTGTCTGTTCGTAAAACTTGATATAGCAAAAAAACAAAAATACAAGATTAAAATCTATTATATTAAAGACAATTCTATCGACAATAACTTTTGGAAATCTAACATTTAGTATATACTATTTTTGTTTAAAATATTGAGTATTGTCGAGTCTTACTACTGGTCGATAGAACTGAAAATTGCTTGCTTAATTTAAACAATCAGAAAAACAAGATATTTGATTAAGACTTTCAAATAATTAACTATTGTCTATATAGATTACTTGACTACGCTTAATATTGTTAAACAAACAATTTTGTTGTTATTTGTTACAAACAAGCTTAATCTTAGACTTATACACGTATTGCAATATCTCTTGCAGTTCAATTTTAACATTTGATACAAGACAAGTTGTCTAAATACAATATCTAATATTCTGTCTCGATTGCTAACGTTGATCGACAGAGAAAGAGCAGATAATATTGAAGAGTTTAACAAAATTGACGCTTTTGTATTTAAGATCGAAATCTTAAAAATAAGTAGACTTGTTGAGCAAATTTTTAGAAAAAAGAAAAATCTAGTTGTATAGACAATCTTCGATAAAGCAATATTCTTTTATATCTGTTTAATAGAAATAAGCGCTAATTTTAGAAAACAATTGCTCGATATCTATATTAAATTTGTTAAGTAAACAAAAATTATAAATACTGTTCAGAAGTTTGTTATACTGTCGGATATACAGTTTTTTGTAAAAGATAGACTGCTGTACTATACAAATTATATTAATCGAAAAAAACTTTGTCTATTAAAAAAATTCGAGAAAGAGATTTTTATTCAAATATACAACAAGAATTATTATATCGATTTTACTTGTTTATATAAGACAATCTCTATCAATTTCTACTTTCGCAAGTTGAGCAATTGTCTACAATATTACGTAATATATTGTCGAGAGTACAATCTCTATTAAACAAAACGTTATTAATTGTACAATACTTTAAATTCTATTACTAGTTCTCTAGTACTTTTCTATACAATAAGTTTCGATTTTATATTAACTCTATCGAATAAGCAAGACATAAATATTGCACTTATTGCAATATATAAATTTTCCAAAAAAGTTATAATTATAGTCGATAAGAACACGTATATTGCTAAGAATTAAATCAGTATAATAATAGATAAACTCGCAAACTGAGAAATATTGAAGACTTTTATATACAATTGTAATAGAAAGTTTCTGTCTAAGTTCTAATATATTGTATTCAAAAAACTCGATATTAACTTTCTGATCTTCGCTGTATATTATTCTTAAATCGATAATCAAAATAAAAGAACTAATTAAACAATAGAGCTCGCTTTTTGCTATACAATAACAAACAATTCTGAACTCGACTAAATATTCTTTCTCTTAACTCTTCGAGCACAATTGAACAATCTATTTAGTTTCTTTATTGATTTTTCGTTAAATAAGATAGTTATAGAATTCAAAATTAGAGACTTTTTAACTCTTTTTAAATTTAACAATCAAAAAAAGAATTAACTCGAAAAAAAATCGATAAATATAATAAAGACTGAGATTGCAATTGTCTGAATTAATATAACAACAAAAAATCTCTACAATAAATATTATCGACTTTTAACTTTTTAAATAAACAAACAAGTTTTTTTTTGTTTGTACAAGAATTACAATCTGTCTTTTGTAAAATCGACAAAGTTAACTATTTAGCAAATTAATCTTTTTATAGTTCTCGAGCAAAAAAATAATCTAGTCTATAAATTTGACTTGCTTGTTAATTGAAAAATTTATTTAATTATTTTTATTGTTAATCTAGAGTCGATCTCTAGAGAAAACAACTTTTACAATTGTTTGCAATCTGATTATTCTAAATTAATTACAAAATTTAATAACAAGTAATATGTCTACAAAGTTAAATCTTTTGTTAATTATCGACTTTGTTGTTACAATTGCAAGAAATCTATCTCGAAATATCTAGTTTGTTAAAAAGACTATAAATTTAAGTTCGACTATTAATATAGCAAGAATTTGTTAGACAAGATCAAAAATCTTGTTTAAAAATACAAGATAAAATATAATATTTTTATTAATAATACTATACAATGTTTCGATCAATCTACAAAGTCTGTTGCGATAAAAGACTCGATCGAAAAAGTTATATCTATAGTATTGCAATACTTTTTAATTAACAAAGTTAAGAAAATCTTACAACAAGATTGTAATTGTTTTCGAAAATTATAAAACAAATATTTTTGTTAAGTCGAGATATTAAACAAGCAAGCTATTATTAATCGAGCAACTTTTAACTCTATTAGTATAGTCTAGATTGATATCTACAACAAGCTATTGTATTACAGTTTTCAATTTCTTGAGCAATACTAGACAATTAGTTTTTGCAGCATTATATTAATAGTAATACAAAATTTAAATATTAATCGACATTCTTGTTAATATACTAATAAGATTAAATAACGGAATTCTATTTACTAGATATATAATTTCAAATACTATTAATATTTATTTAATAATCTCTTTTCTAAGATTAACAATTTATCTAACTTTATAACTTAGCAAATTGCGAAAATTTATTACTTGCTTGCGCGTTGTTTACTATCTTTATCGATTGCTTAACTTGTCGAGTATTATATTGTTATTATAAAATTTTCCGAGTTTGCCGATATATCTATAATTGCTACTTAGAAAGCTGTAGCAATTTGTTAAGTTAAAAAGTACAAACAACAACTTGTTATTTAAAAGAGTATAGCAATTAAAAAAGCTAGAAAATAGATTATCTTTATTGACTTTAAACAATACGTCGAACACAAGATTATCGAAGACAAAAACAATAAAAATCAAACTAGTAACAACAACAAAAGTCTGCTCGATTATAGTTGTCTAAACATTTAAGCTTTTTTGATATTTGTTTAAAACAAAATTAAGAATTGTAGCAATTCTCTAATTATCGAAATGTACGCTTGCTACTTTTTTTTCAGAGAATTGAAATTTCTTGTTTCTAAAAATAAAGTATTTGAGACAACAATTAAAAACAATTATTTAACTCTAGATTAATCTAAGTCTAACGTCAAACTTGCTAATTTAGTTGACAGCAACAACAAGACAATCTAATTTTAGACTTTTATTGCGTTGATTAATTTTGATATTGTTTGCGTAATTCTTGTCAAAATTAAGATTAGCAAGAAAAATCAATTATAGTTAGTAATTTTTAATATCAATAGCAATTTACAAATATTTTGCAAATTACTTGATATTTTTGCAATTATAGAATACAAAGAACTGCTTTATATATTGATCTATAAACAAAAGTATCGACTATATAACAAGAAGATCGACATTATATCTATTGTATCGAACGCTAGCTATCGCACTACAAAGATTGATAACGTAGCTATAGATTTAGTAAAAAGCAAAATCTATATAACAACAAAATTTGTATTAATTTTATCTACAATCAAGAAGTTTCTACAAATCTATGCGCAAGATATTGTAGATCAAATAAGTCTAATAAATTACAACAATTTCTATATCGATTTTGTCTATATTAAGCTCGTCGAATTTAGATTTAAAGCTATTAAGAGTAAATCTTAACTTAAAAAAGTTATCGATCGAGTTAAACAAAAGTTACAAAAAGTACTTAATACATCTATATTAGTTAAAACGTACGCAAAAAAGAAGACAGCACGTACTTCGAACTTCAACTACAAATCGATTAAGTATTACAAACTTGTTAACTTGTTTAATAACAAAATCAAGATTAATTGTTTTGATAAATTAACGCGTATATTGTGTTTGCAGAATAACACAAAGAATAACAAGTTTTCTTCGAAACGCAAAACAAGTATCTTTTTAATAAACAACAAAGAGAAACTGCAAAAACAAATTTTTGTTTTGCTATTTTTTCTGCGCAATACGTTGACAAACAATACAAAGACTACAATCTTTATTTGCTCTAATTCTATAGAAACTGAGACTATAAAAATCTTTAAAACTATTAATATTTTAATCAACAAGTTATACAACAAGTCTTAAGAGATTAACACAAAATTCGAAGCTATTGCAGTAAGTGCTCTAACAATATAGAACAATAGTATTACAAAGATATACAAAAACGTTGTTCTAGCTAGTATTGCTAAATTTGCTCAAAAGTTGTTTAATTTGCTAGTTTTAATTCTTAGAAACAAACAAATTATACAAAGTAATATATATTTTATCAATTAATATATATACAACGCGTATATTACAATCTTCAAAAAGACTTATCGAGAACAATTTTTCGACTTCTACAATTTGCTAACTATTATAGAGAATTAATTTGTCGCGCTTATCAAATACAACAAAAGAAAAGTCGAGAAAAATAAAAATACAAATAATAATAGCAACGCAATAAATTGTTTGCTGTTCAAAAAATTACAATATATAATTCGATAAGTATTTGTCGATAGATAAGATTTTGCTCTAGTTGTTGTTTAATCGATATACTACTACAGATCGATAGATAACAAATAAATCGACTAATTTGTAAATAGATTAAGAATTAAGAATTTGACAATTAATTGTTTTTTTTTCTCTTTTATCTTCGCAATCTGCTTTGATTGTTTTATAGATATATTATTACAGATCTGCTCGACAAGCGTTTCTGTTAATTATTATTAACAAGAATGTCGTCTTCTTTCTTCGAGAAGAGTATTTGTTACATATCTAGCTAGCAGATTGCTTTATTCGACAAGTTTTACTCGACAAGCTGCGCTAGTTTCTAAAAGAACTAGCTCGACAAGTAGAGATAGATTTGCGCATAACTAGATAGATAATTAATTCAACTATCTATTACAACTTGTCTAGTGCTCGCTTTGTTTGTTTCTCGCCCTGTTTTCGTAACACTTAACTTTTAAAGAATTTATAAGTATAAACTTTTTATTTTTGAATAATCTATTAATTACTACTAAGATATACTAGAAAATCTTTTCTTTATAGCAATATAATAACAAAAAAATAATAAAATTGCAAAATATATTCTATTAATAATAGTCTAAAATAGATAGAAACTTTAATAGACTATACTTATATTTGCGATATAATTTGATATACTTGTATATAGAATAGCTTTTAATATACTTTTTAATATCTAAATACAATACAAATTAATAGTATTAATATTGTATTTTTTCGAAAGTAATTGTTCGATCTAAATATTTAACGCTTAATAATTTATACTAAAATTTAATTGCTTTAACTTATAAAATATTATTTTTGTTTTAAAAAATATATATTTTGTCTTAAACAAATAGATATTTAATTTTAATTATTACTTAGATATTAAAATATTATATAGTTTTCGAGTTTTAACTTAATTTTTTTGCAAAAAATAATTAAAATCTTTTGTTTATTAGCTTTTTTAATCTAAATAATTTGTTTTATTTTTTTGTTATACAAATATATCTTTAATATCTATCGAATAAAAACTTCGAAATTAAATTTTGTTTTAAACTTCTTCTTTTCTATTAAATTAATTGCAACAATAAACAAAAACTAAATTATAAAAGAAATTGCAAGTATAGATAATTAAGTTGTAGTAGACAAAACAAATATATTAAAAAAAAAAAATTAATAGCTAAAGACAAAAGAACTATAGATTAAAAAATTGTAAATACAACAATAACAAATAGAAAAACTAAAAAAAGAAATTTAATAAAGCAAAATTTGTCTTGTTAAAGTAATACAAATATTGCAAACAATAAAAATATAAATAATTCTATATTTTTATTAGTTATTAGCAAGATTTAAGTAAATTTCTTGCAAGCTTTTGCAATTCTTTTGTTAGCAATTAGTTTAAACTCGATAAAATCTTAAAATAAACAAATTAACTCTACTACTAGATTGTAAATAATATTTAATAATAGTAAAATTAATACAATAACTTTAATTATATCTAATTTTAAATTGTATTATTTAAAAAAAAATTATTGTTAAAACTAATTGCAAGAATTATCTTTATTAAAAAACAAATTTTGCAATTGTCTAATTAGATTATCTAACTTTGCGTCTAGTATATTTTATTAATAGATAATCTTAAAATTAAATTTAAACAAAAATTTAATTTAGCAAACTTAACAACAATTAAGTTGCTTAATAGTTATAAAATATTTTAGATTACAATAATCAATAATAATTTTAATAAATTGTTCGACAAATATATTAATATATTTTGAATATTACTTCTTAAAAGCGCAAACAATAGTTAATAGTTTTTTGTTATAAATCTTGTAATTGTACTCTACAAGTAATATAGTCTTAAATATATAAACTATTAAATAAAATAATTTATTCGAGTTTATTTATAAGAGTAAGTACAATAACAATTACAAAGTTAAAAATATTGCTTTCGATTCAAATCTCTAAATTAAGATTCAAATAATATAGAATAAATTAATTAATAAAGATTTTTTTAAAAACTTTAAACGCAAGATCTTTAAAATTGTTAAATTGTTATAGAAAACTAAAATTCTTATTTTTAAATTTACTAAGCGCTAACAAAGATTTAATTAAATTCGAATAATTATAGATAAATTGTTAATAGAAGTTAACAAAATTTAGAAAAATCTATATATTGCGTATACAAATAGAAACTTTTTATTTAAAAATATACTTAATTTTCTTAAATTTTATTTGAATTTCTTTAATAATAATAATTAGATTTAGATATTTAACTTGTTTAATAAAGAAAATATATTTATTAATATTTAAATAAAGATTTGCGTTATAAAGCTTAGCAAAAACTTTATTTATATAGTTTTTATATTTTTTCTTAATATTACTATAGACTAAGATATTATTTATATAAATTATATAAGAATTGTTTAAATAGAAACTAAGAGTCTTATTAATAAAATATTATATAATTTAAAAGATATTATAATATACTTAAATAAATTGTAACAAATAATAAAGACTATTTTATATTTATTATTAAAATATATTCGAATTTTGTTAAAAATAACAATAATATTGAACTTACTATAGTATTTGATTTTGTATAATTGTTGCAAAATCTCTTTAATTAACAATAAAATATTGCAATTCTTAATTGTTGAAACGTTAAAATCTTTATAATTTATATAGATACGCAAATTCTTATTAAACCTTTTAATTATAAAAGTAAAAACAATATACTATAAAATACTATTGCGAATTTAATCTTTGTTCTTTATATTATTTAGATAGATTTTAATAATTTCTTTTTTTCAACAAAATATATTGTAGACTTTTTTAGTCGAAAAAATTGTTTTTAAAACAAAATTAATAGTATAATTAATACTTTTATTAAGCAACAATTTGTTAATTTTTTGCAAATTAAAAAACTTAATTTACTATTTAAACTTCAAATATATTTGTTTTTTAAATTGCTTTATATTTGAAGAATTTTGCTTAAATTTAATTTAGAATTTATCGTAATTATTAAGAATAATAGTTGCAATATTTATAGTAATATTGCTATCTATAGCGCAAGCTAAATATTTGTTGTTTTTCTTTAATTAATTTAGTATAGCAAAGTGTTCGAACAATATTACAATTTTTTTTTTTTTTTTAAATAACAAACTTTAAAAATACAAAAATACTTATTTAATAAATATTAATTTTATTGAAAGATTTCGAAAACAAACGTTTTAACTATTTGTATTAATTGCTAAAGATCTCTAATAATTGTTAATTTAACAAACAATACTCTATACAATAATCGAAGTTAAATTTGAGAAATTATATATTATTTTTAATTTATATATTATATTTCTTAATCTAAAATATATTAAAAATAATTACAAATTGTCTTAATTTAATTATTAAATACTATAAGATATTAATATATTTGCTAAGATTAATAATAATTTAAGCAATATAAATAATATTAGAAACAAATTTGTTATTAACTAGATACAATTTAATAAAGTTTTAAAACAATATAGTAGAAAGTTTATAAAACTTAATAAACTTTTTATTAACAAAGATTTTATCGAAGATTTCGATATTAATAAATAATATTATCTTAATATAGTATTTATTAAAAGATAAATAAGTTTAATTTGAACAAATCTTAGTATAAAAATTTAGTTGCTAATTGTTAAACAACTTGTTATTAATAGTATTAGAACTAAGTTTAACTTTAACAAGCAAAATTCTATCTTATAAATTAAATATAATTTTAAGTTTTTTTATTGTTTTTTGTATAAGTATTAATTTTTGTCTTAAACTACAGTTTTTGTTAAGAATATTTAGTTTTTTAACTTGCTAAAGTTATCTAAGTTGTTATCTAATATATTAAAGCTACTTTTTTCTTTAAATATTGCTAATTTAAGATTACTAATATTATAAGTTTTAAGCTTAATAATAGCTTTTTTTTTAATTTTAGTTAACTTGTTTTTGCAAAAGATATTTAAGTAATTAAGACAATATCTCGAACGCAAATATTTTAACAAAGATTCTTTTTCTTAATCTTATTTTTAAGTATTTAAGATTAAAAAACTAACTTTGTTTCAAAAGAAATTTTTTGTTTAATTATATAATTAATTAATTTGTTGTTATAAACTTCGAATTTATCTATAAACTTATATATAATATTTCGATTTTTGTTTGTTTGCATAATAGTAAATTTATTATATATACTAATCTAAAACAATTAATAATCTTTCTTTTGTTTTATTTTAAAATTTATATTGCGTAATTAAGAGATTAAGTTATTAATATTAATAATATTAATTATATTAACAAATTAATTATATAATTTGTTGCTTAGTCTTAAATTAAATTAATATATTTTTTAATCTTTAAACAACTTAATATCTATTGCAATAAACATAAATCGAATTATATATTTGTTAAAAATTTTGAAAATTTTTATAACAAAATTAGATAATATAAACTTAATAAAGTTTTTATATTGTCGATTAGATTTATTAAATTAAATATAAAGATTTGCTATTAGTTTCAAGCCAATATATTATAGAGTTAAGCAAGATTATTGCTTTAATTTAACAAACAATATTTAATATTTTTGAAAATATCTTTTGTATATTTGATTGCAATATATATTAGTTTAACTAATTTATTGTCGAATATATAAAAATAGACTCTAAATTTAACAAAAAATATTGTTTGCTATTAATCGAATTTCTTTCGATTACTTAAGAAAATATCTAAATTGAAAAATTTAATATTATTATATATTAATTTCTCGATCTTAAGCAAGCTATTTTTATAGACTTTGTTAAAATATTCGCAATTCTATTAATTTAATTTATAAGAATATATATTGTAGTTATTGCTATTGTTGCTAAAATTTCGACAAAACAATAAGTAATAAATAGATTTAAACTACTTACAATAGTTAAGTTTTTTAATTAATTTATTTTGTTTTTTAATTAGTATATTAGTTGTCTTCTTTTATACTTTATTTTTAGCTTATTCTATATTTTGCTTTTTTTGTAAACTCTTGCAAGTAATTTGAACTTTATTCAAATTTGTCTTTAATTATACAATTTCTTTGTTTTAATCTTTTCTATATTGTATTAGATATTGCACGCAAAAATAGATACTATTAATATACTTAAATTAATACGCGAGATTTTTAATTATATCTTTAACAAAGTTGTTGTTGTATAAAAGTTTTGCAAAGTTTTTTTAAATCTTTTGTTAACAATAATTGTAATCGAAAAGAGATTAATAAAATAAAAATTAATTAACTTTAACTTTAGTCTTATATCTAAATTTCTTAATAAATAAAGATAATATATTAATATTTTCAAGAAAGTTATTGCTAAATTCGATTAATTTAAAATTTCTAAAAACAAGTTTAAATAAAATTTGCAACTATAATTCTAATAAAAATAGCAAAATTCTAATATTTAATTAATACTAAAATTAATTTTAAGATATAATACTCTTACAAAATTTAAAGTTAAAATAAAATACTTAATTTTTTATAACAAAATTGCAATATATTGTTATAATAAATTTGTATAAATATTGTAAATCTTAATAGTTATAAACAATATTAAAATAGTAAGTAAAGATATAAACTTAAATAGAACGCTTTATTTAAATATATTTGCTCTAATTAAATATTATATAATTTACTTTATTTAATTAAGTCAACAAGTATTAAAGCAAAATTATTAATATTAAAAACAAGTATTGCTTAAGTATTGTATTGCGTAGTAAGTTTTACAAAAAGTAAAAAAATATTGTTTAAAACCAACAATATTGCAATATAAATTTTAATTTTAATAGATTTGCTTGTTTATTTTAGCAAAATTATTAAATTGTAATTAGAACAATTTGTTGTTTATTTATTCTAGCAAATTTACTATCTTTTTTGTAAGACTTCTTTTAACTTAGCGCAATAAAAATTAGAAAATATTTATTTAAAGAGTTAACAAAATTAATTATTGTTAAATTGTACGTTTTTCTTAAAAATATCTATTATTGTAATTTAATTATATTTCGCAAAGTATTTGTTCTAGTAGCTTTATATTTAGAATTGTTTTAGTAACTTTATATTTAAAGTTGCTTTAATAACTTTATATCTAAAATATATTTTAAAAAAAAATTTAGCAAATATAAATATCTTTAAAATACAATTCGCAAAATTATTTCTAAAAAAATAGCTAATATTATATTAGAATTAGAGCTTTAATAATTAGTATATAATTAATTGACAAGAATACTAGCTATGTAGAACTAACTATATATAGAAAATAGAAATAAATACTAGTATAGATATCAAGACGCTAGACGTTACTCGTAGTATATCTAAGACTAGAGAGCGAAAATCCGAAGAACTACTGGAGAACAAAGTCTGTCTAGTCTAGAATCGTAACAACTATAATAATCTATTGTTAAAAGAAAAGCAAGATATTGTTCTTAATATTATAGAGTTATAGTTCTTTAAAAATTTATATTTGCAACAATATTAATAATTTTTTGAAATTTATTAATATATTATAAAAAGAATAGTCGATTAACAAAATACAAGAAGCAACAAGAAAACAAAATACTATTAACAAAAAACTTTCGCAAAATAATCTACTTAAATATAGACTTCTTTAGAGCAAATAAGACAATTAACAAAGTCTCGAAGAAAATAGTAGTCGACTTTAATAAAATAATTATCGTATATTTTCGATTGTAAGATATAAAAATATATAAATTTGTTTCGATAGCAAAAGCAGATATTCTTATAGAGAAAAGAGATACTTTAATAGAAAAAAGCGACGTTTTTGTACAGAAAAGAAAGAAAGATTTTTTTATAAAAAACTTTTTTGCAGAAGACTTTCGTAGATACTTAGAAAGATAAGTAACTTGTTAAAGATCAATCTTATAATTTTGTACTAAATTATTAATATTTTTTTAGTTCGAGAAGACTTTGTTAGATATTATACTTTATTTTGTATTGTTTTTTAGCGAACAAGATTTTGTATTTACAATTAATAATTTTATATTTGTTGATAATTATTTCGATCTTGTAAGATTTATCTTAGTAATATTATTTTTTACAAAAACAAAATTAAAATAGTTAGAATATTTTTTATTATATAAATTAGAATTCGAAGACAAGTAGAATTTTAACTAAGCAATAGTAAATACTAAATAAATATATTAGTAAAAAGAAATATTCAATTTGTAGATTAGAGTTTCGATTCTTTCGAGAACGTAAAATAAATTAATATACTAATAATTAAGTTTGTATTCAATAGCATCGACAATTCCGGAACTCTTGTTAATAGTACTATTGATGGCAAATAGTTAAAATAGCTAATATGCCAATGTGTTCGCTCTATATAATCAAGCGCAAGATTGGACTACAATTAGTAGAATTCGCAGACGCGTAATTGATACGCGCTTTGTTAAGATTTAATTTTGCATATTGCCAAGTTTTACGACGAGCGCAATCTACGAGCGCAATCTACGAACGCAACTTATAAAGTAACTACTATGCGCACAATATAATTACGCAATAGAGACGTTTACGTTGACGCATAACTCACGCGTAGAAATCTTACAAATCGTTCGATTCTGCTATACAAATTACTATAGTATAAACAAGTAACAAATAGAGACGTAAACAAAGTATTGCAAGAGTTTTTACGTATCTTGAACATCAAATTTAGACTTCTACTAAGCAAGTGTTAAGACTTTTCCTGCTAAATAGATCTTAGACTAGCTAATAGTCAAATTAGCAAAATTTGCAACTAGCACTTTCTGAGCAAAGGTTCCGGAATTGCCGATAACTATATTGAGTAACAAGAATATTGTATATATAATATAGTTGTAGTAGAGCGTAATTTTTAACCTAAAAAAAATTGTTTAATATTTTTTGTTATAGATAGTTTTAGCAATTATTTAAACAAAAACAATAAAATTTGCTATAATAATATAACAAATTTTTAAATTTAAAACAAAAAAAGATTTTAACAAATTTGCTATCTATAACAAAATAAAGTTATAGACAATTTTATTAGAAAAGTAATTAATAGTAGCTTTTGTAGCAATAGAGAATAAATATTAGATTAAAAAATTGCGTTTAGTTTTTAAATATCTACTACTTCTTTATCTTTAAAATTGTATTTTGTATTATTTTTTTATATATAGAATACTAAAAAGTTAAAGAATATAAATTTATTAATTTAGAAAAGCTTTTTTTTCTTATAAAAAGTATTAAAAGTTTTGTTTACTAATATTTTATAACAAGTATTTAAAAAAATATATCTTTATCTTTTTTAATATACAAAATTCTTAGTCTAATTTTAAAAAACTTAACAATTTTTTTTTTTAAATTTTGCAATCTAAAATATTAATCGAAATTGCAAAAAGATAAAAAAAAAATTGCTATAATTAAATTTATAACTTTAATAGCGCAATTAAATAGTATTATTATTGCAAATATCTAGATTATAGATTTAAATAAAAAAGTTTTCGAAAAATTATATAGTATTTTAGATTTTGTATTGTTTTAATTTTTAATATAACAAATTGCAAAATTAAAGAAATTTTTTACTAATTTAAAAAAGTCGATAGCAATATAGTTGCAAAAATAATAATAAAAAAATACTTTTATTATAAAAAAGCAATAATATTAAAGATTTACAAATAAACAAAATAAATTTTCGAAATAAAATATCAAAAAGAATAAATTGTTATATCGAAATCTTGTAGTTTATATTTCGAAAAATACAACAATAAGAAATAAATTTTTTTGTATATATTACAATAACTTTATATTTAAGTATTTTATATATTAACAAATTAAAGATATAATATAATAAAAATATTATTAATCTAATATTATTAAGAAAATTAATAAATATATTTGTATCTATTCTAATTGTTAGCGTATATATATCTATTATTATAAATTATATAAAAAACTTAGTTTAATATCTTTTAAAAATTTGCAATTCTTCGAAACAATAATAATAGATTTTATTACAAATATATTGTTTGCAAAAAATTTATATATTAAAAACAATTAATAATATAATCTTAATATTAATTAATAAATTAATTAAGTATACAATTTATATTGCAACTATTAAAAAACTTAATACAAAAAAATTTGAAAAACTTTTTTAAAAAAAGTTTGTATATTATTATAAAATAATATACAATATTATTTTTAACAAAGATTTGCTTTTTATAAACTATTTTTAATTAATATTATACTAGTATTTAGATACAAAATATTAGTTTAATATTGTATTTTATTTGCAAATTAATAATTAAATAAAAAAAAAATTAAGTTTTAAAATATTATTTATATATTTACTATAATTATAAACAAAATAATTAATTGAAACTTTTATTTATAATCGCGTTTGTATATAATAATAGTATTTACTTAAATATTTAAAAAGCTTTTTACAAGTTTTTAACAAATTATATTGTAAATTCTGCAAATAAATTTGTAAATAAATTTTAAATAAAGAAGATATTTTTAGCTATAAAATAAGCAAAATAGTTGCGAAATACTAGAGAGTACTTAAAAGAATTATAAATAGCAATTTCAAAATAATAAACAAAAAACTATAATAAGAACTACAACTTAATAAGCTTTTAAATAGACAACAAAATATTATTGCAAAGTATTAATATATATATCTTGCAACTTAAGAAAAAGATTAAATTATTATTAATTAAAATTCTTTACTATTTTAATTAAGAAAAACAAATAAATATATTAATTAAATCTATTTGCAAAATAAAAAACAATTTATATTATTTTTTATATTTTGCTACTTAAATTTTAATATTTGCAAAACAAAGATTTAAAACTAAAATTAATTTTTATTAAAAATAAAAAATAATAAGATATAGATTATATATTAAATAAACAAATTAAAATTAATATATTTAAATACTTAATTAGATAGTTTAATACAATTTTTTAGAAAAATATATAAAAGTCTTTAAAGTATTTCGAAAATATAATAGAAAAAATTTAGAAATTTAAAAAAGAACAAAAGAAATAAAATATAATTGCAAAATTATTAAAGAAAAAAAACAAAAAAAGCAAATAGCTAGCAAATCAAAAAAGCAAAAACAACTATACAAAAACAAATAAAGCAAAAAATTAAATTAAAACTCGAAAATTAAATTTCTAAATACTACAAAAACTTCTATAATAATACAAAGATCTAGAAATAAATTTAGATATATAAAAATATATTTATATATATATATTTATACAAGTTTGTTTTTGCTATTTTAAAAATAGCAAACAAGATATATTTTAATTGCAATTGTTACAAATAAAACAACAATTAATATAAACTAAACTAATATATATTAATTTTATATATTATAGACTTTGTAATACAACTTATTATAGCATAATAATTTACAAATTTTAGTACAAAAATAATTATCAAATAGCAAGCAATTAGAATTAAGAACTATAATATAGTAGCAAACAATTTTAAAAAAAACAAAAGAAATTGTTAGCAACAATAATAGTAATTGTGCAAATTAATTTAATTTTTTTTTTGAAATTTGTATATTATATTTATTATATTATATATAATAGTTTACTCTTAATTAAAGAGTATTAACAACAATAAAAAAAAATTATTATAGCAATAATAGAGCAAACGCAAAAAGCAAAAAGAGATACAATAGCAACAATAGAATTTAATTTATAAAAATACTTTGTTATAAAATAGTAAAAGCACTTAATAACTCAATTAACTATTAAAAAATATATAATAAAGAGATTTTGTTTAAAAGCAAATACGCAATAATAGTATTAAACAATTATTATATATTGTTAGTCTTATTTTTATCTTTTTTAATTTATAGATATATTTTATATTGCAATTAAAAAACAAATCGAGAAAAATAACAAATATAAATAAAATTACGATTAACAAAAGAAAAGTAGAAAAAGCAAAAAAATTAAAGTTAAAATAAAAGAAACAAAAGTTAAAATAAAAATAATAGAGATAAATATAAAAGCAAATACAAGAGCAAATGCAAAAGCAATAATAGCAACAATAATAACAACTATAGACAAAAAATACTTATTAAAATTGCGCAAACACTTTGTTTATATATATATTAGTTTTTTTTTAAAATATTGTAAATACTATTAAGTTGCTTATTATTGTTTAATAATTTGAAAAAATATTAATAATACTTTATACAATTAAAAGTTAATTAAACTTTTAAATTAATTTTGCAATTATCTTTATTATAATTAGAATTAAAACAAAGTTGTTTTTTGTATAGTATATAAACAATTTTAATATTTATATATTAATTGCAATAAATAAATAGAATACTAAAGAATAAATGTTTATAATTGTATTTATAAAATTCCAATATTTGTTTGCAAAAAAGATAAAAATTATTATTATTATTGCAAAACAAGCTTAAAGATTGCAATATTAATTGTATTAATTTAAATTAAATATTGCAATAATTAAGTATCTTTATAGTTTACAAATAGATATAGAAATAGAAGCAATTATATTTATAAGATTGTTTTGCAATATAATATAAGAAGCAAGAAAGCAAGATAGTAATAATAATATTTATATTACTATATTGTGTCTAAGAATAATAGCAACGCATCTATATACTATAGAAAGAAATAAATTATTGTTATTTATTTAATATTTGTCAAAAACAATTTTATTGAAAAAATAAATCTACAATTATTAAAATAAACAAGAATAATAATTGTAGATATATTATTGCAAATATTTATTACTTTCTTACTATCTATTAAATACAAAAAACTATTTTAAATATTTGTTTTTATTTTATTGTTATTAAAGATAGTTGCGAAGTAGAATTTTGTATATCTACAAAGTTATATATTAATCTCGTAAATATATTGTTGCAAATATCTATTGCTTTCTTATTATTTATAGAGTGCAAGAAATTATTTTAAATATTTGTTTCTATCTATTATTATCGAAAAAAACAAATAATTGCAAAGTGAAACTTTGCGCGTTTATATTACAGTATATATAGCTTTATAAATATTGTTATAATAGCAATTTAAAGATTGTATTGCAACTAGAACTAATAATATAGATTTTAAAGATTAAAATTCTAAAAAAAGATATAACTATAAAATGTATCTTGCAATACTAGATTTGTTTTGCAATAGTATATTTAGTATATATTAGTATATATTTAACAAAAAATTGCGCAAATTGGATTTAAGTAAAACTAGTATTAAATTAGCAAATATTATTTGCGCATTGCTCTCTTTTAATAATAAACAAGAAAGCATTTTATAAAAAGTAAGATTTTTTTTGCACTTGCATTTTTTAGCAATTAGTTCTACTACAAATACTACTATTATTATTACACGTATTATCTAACTTAACTTGCTTAACTACGTAGCTTTACTTAAAGAGATAGTAGCTACTTTACACAAATATATTAAATTGTATTGCAAATATAAATACAATCTATTAAAGTTTTTATCTATTTTAGATTGTTATTAACAAAATACATTTTGCAATTTTATTATCTCTCTATTGTTATATTATTATAAAGAACAGATTTTTTAATATATTTTAGTAGTAATTAATAAACTATTTAAGAACAAGAAATTTATATTTATAAATTTTTTAAAAATTAAAATTGTTGTTTAAATCTTTATTAATTTTGTCTAATATATTAAAAATTTCTTAATTACTATTGTTTTCGACAAAAATTTTTAATTTATTATTTATTTCTAACAATATTTCTACAAAAAATTAAAAACTAAACTTAAACTATTAATTGTATTCTATTCAAAAATTAGCAATTAAATTAACAATATTAATATTGCTCTTAAGTAATATTTTCGAATATATATATCATATAATTAGAATAATTAAGTTAATTATTTTGCTATTGTCGAATTTGTCGCAAATAGCTATATTAGTAAGTCTATTAACTTATTTTTTTTTTGTTATTAAAAACTATTTATTACAATTAAATCTAAAATTATTCGAAGTTTTTTTTAATAACAATATATTCGAAGCTTGTTGCAATATAAAAAGTTTAATAAAAAGTTTAAAAAGTTTAAAATTTTGCAAAACTTTCTTTGTTAAAAATTTGTTTAAATTTAAATTAAACAAATAAAGTTTACTAATTGCAAATATATTGCAATCTCGATATTTAAAATTAATAATTATATTATATTTAATATTTAAAATATTAAAACAACTTAATTATACAAATTTCTAAAATATAAAAATACAAATCTTTATAAAATTATTTAAACAATTAATAATTATATTTACAAACTAAAATTGCTCGATTTAATAAAAATTTGTTTAGTATTTTATTTATAATATTTGTATTTTAACAAAAGCAAACTTTTGTTAAATTAACAAATTAAATTTTTGTTATTTGTTAATATTGTTAACAATATTAGCAATTAAAATTTCGATTACTATATTAAAAATATCGAAATATTATAATATAATATATATAAAAACAATAATAATACAAATTTAAGTCTAATTGTTATTAATTACAAATACAAAATACTATAATATTAAATTCTCTTTACAAACTATACAAACTACAACAATAGATTTAAATAATTAAACTATTTTATAATTAATAGTTGTTCTAACTTTGTTATTAACTTCTATTTTAAATACTTAAATACAACAAAATTTTATTAAATACTTAAAATATAATCTAATTAAAAATCTAATAAATAGAATAGTTTGCGTTTATATATTTTTTGCGCTTTTTAATTACTATTGTTAAATATTGTTTAATATATATCTATAGCTTTTGTTGTTATATCTAGAATTAATTTTAAAAATCTATTATTAATATATTACTATTAACAAAAATTACTTGTTATATATTTGCAATCAAAATTAAATTTTTTTTCAAATTAGAATAACTTAATATATTACTTTGTTTTTTATGTTAACTAACAAGAACTTCGAAAATATATTATTAATATATTACTATTGTCGAAAGTTAATCGATATATATTTGCAATTCTTGTTATTGTTTCTATAGTATTTTTGTTAGATACTTTATAATTGTTTTTTCTAAAAATTCTTTAAATAAAAGTTGATTTAATATTTCTAGATATACGCACAATTGTATATAAGTTATTGTTAAGATACTTTTATATTATTTTCTTTCTTTATATAGCAAATTTAGATAAATATAATTAAATATAATTAAATTCGACAAATTTCGACTTTTTAATATTATTATTTTCTTTTATTGCTGTTAACTCTCTTTTAGATTATATAACTAGTTAATTGTCTAAACTTTTTTAAATATAATCGATTTTTCGAATTTTCTAAAATATAATTAATTTTTATTTTGTTGTTAATTTTTCGATTTTTGCGTTACGTAACTTAGACTCTTTTCTTAGAATTAAAGTAAATAATTTTTTGTATCTTTTTTATTTTTTTTATATTTGATGTTTTTTTAAAATTTAATTATTCTTTTTTCTCTCTTTTAATCTTATTGTTGCTCAATAAATAACTCGAAACTCGATTTTTGTTATTCGACAATTGTTCGATATTTGATTTTGAGTATCAAATTGTATTCGACAAATATATTCGATACTAATTAAAAATAATCGAAAATTAACTAGAATACTATTTGCAATATATATATTTTTTGTTTTGCATATTATTGTTTTTTGTATATTTTATTTTAAAATTTTCGATTATTTTTTCTTTATTCGACAAATTTATTTTTTTGTTTAATGTATCGAAAACTTTAGTTTTAATTACTCGATAATATTTAATATATATTCGATATTAATCGAAGCTTGTACTTAACAAGTATTCGAGATTAACTAAAATAAATTGAAAATGCTAATTAAAAGATTTAATATTGTTTTATCGAAATTTGCAAATAGAAAAAAGAAATAGTATTACAATTTTAGGCTAAATAGACTTTGCTTTTCGATTACTTTTCAAATCTTTATTTTCTAGTCTCGAATATACTACAAGTAATATCTAGCGTCTTAGCACTTATAGTACTTATACTTATTTTCTATATATAGTTAGTTCTGCATTGTTACGATTCCAGACTAGATAGACTTTGCCCTTCGATTATCTTTCGAATCTTTGCCTTCTAGTCTTAAGTATACTATAAGTAACGTCTAGCGTCTTAACATTTATAGTACTTATATTTATTTTTTGTATATAGTTAGTTCTATATAGCTAGTATTCTTGTCAATTAACTATATACTAGCTATTAAAGCTCTAATTCTAATATAATACTAACTATTTCTTTAGATATAATTCTACAAATTGTATTTTAAAAATACTTATATTTGCTAACTTTTTTTCTTCGAAACGTACTTTAAATATAGAGCTATTAAAACAACTTTAAATACAAAACTACTAAAGCAATTCTAGATATAGAGTTACTAGAATAGATGCTTTGCAAAGCGTAATTAAGTTGCAACAATAAATATTTTTTAATCGATATATAACTTAACAATGTTTAATTTTGTTAATTCTCTAATAATTTTGTTAAAAGAAATAGACAATAGATTGTTTTAACTATAGCTTAGTAAATCTACTAGAATAAAATTAATAAATCTACTAAAATAAAGAAATAACAAATTGTTTTAACTTCGACTTAATAAGTTTGCTAAAATAAAATCAATAAATTTGCTAAAATAAGATTAATAAATTTGCTAAAATAAAATTAACAAATTTGCTAGAACAACAATTACAATACAATTTTGTTGTTGTCTTTAAACAATACTTTTGTTTTTGTATACTAGAAAATTTGCTACGCAATAAAACAACATTTTAAGCAATATCTATTTTTAATATTAAAAATTTAATCTCGCAAGTAATATAAGTTACTTAATACTTATATAATTTCAAATATATTTAATCTCGAACTTCTATTTTTGTTTACAAATATCTATACTATTTGTATCTTATTTATATTTGCAATATAGTTAATAAGAAATTAGCTTTAAAAAACAAAGTTAAGTTTAGCTTTAGCAAAAATCGCAAGTTATTTAAGAAATTCTTAATAAATAAAAATTAATTAGATATTAATATTGGTTTTTGTTATAATTACTATTTTGTAAATTCTTTATTAGATTAAAATAACTTCGAAAACAACTTAGAACTTAAAAAGTACTTTAACTTATTTAAATACAATATACTCGAATTTTTGTTATTTGCTTAATTTAATTCTTACGAAATTATAATTGACAAACTAACTAAATTAAATTTGTTTAACAATATAGATTTGTTAAATATATTAATTCGATTTTTAATATATTAGTTACTAGATAGCAGCTTTATCTAATTTTGTAACAAATATATTAAAAAAGAAGACAAGAATAAGTTAAGTCGACGTTGCACTCTAGTTAATTAGCTTAACAATTTTAACAAGAGTTATATTTACAATTTCTTAATCTATAGTTTTGTTGTCTTTAACTGTTAATTCTATCTTTCTTTTTAATATATTTGCTTTGTCTACAACTTATCTATTTATATTTGCAATATTTTCTACAATTTAATTTTTGCTTGTTGTTGCAATTAATTTAATAAAAAAGAAGAAATTTAATATAGAACTCAATTTCGAAGTTCTTGCTTAACAAATATCGAAAATATATTTGTATAATAAGAAGATAAAATAAATTATTTAAACTAAAAAAGCTAATAAATAAAAGATTTTTGCTATTTTTTGCAAAATAATTAAGCTAAAATTTAAAAATTGCACAATAATTAAATATTTAACAATTAATATTAAGTATCTATTTGTTTGAAACAAAATATATATATTTCGAAGTACAAATAATATTCTTTGAGTCGAAGCAATTAAATTTTAGTATAAATTATTAAATATTAAGTACTTAGATCGAACAACTATTTTTGAGAAAGTATAATATTACTACTATTAATCTATACTATATTTAGATATTAAAAAATATATTAGAAGTTATTCGATTTGCAAATATATTAAATTATATTGCAAATATAAATACAATTTATTAAAGTCTTTATTTATTTTAGATTATTATTAATAAAATATATTTTGCAACTTTATTATTTTTTTGTTGTTATATTACTATAAAGAAAAGATCTTTTAATATATTTTAGTAGTAATTAATAAATTATTTAAGAATAAGAAATTTATATTTATAGATTCTTTAAAAGTTAAGATTGTAATTTAGATTTTTATTAACTTTGTTTAATATATTAAGAGCTTCTTAGTTACTATTGTTTTCGATAGAGATACTTAATTTATTACTTACTTTTAACAATATTTTTGTAAAAAATTAAGAATTAAATCTAAATTATTAATTGTATTTTATTTAGAAATCGACAATTAAATTAAAAATATTAATATTGCTTTTAAGCAATATCTTCGAATATATATACAATACAATTAAAATAATTAAATTAGTTATTTTGCTATTGTTAAATTTGTTGCAAACAACTATATTAGCAAGTCTATTAACTTATTATTTTTCTTTGTTATTAAAGATTATTTGCTACAATTAGATTTAAAGTTATTTATAGTTTTTTCTAACAATATTATATTCGAAGCTTGTCGCAATATAAAGAATATTAACAAAATTATTAAAAAGATCGAAATCTTATAAGATTTTCTTTGTTAAAAATTTATCTAAATTTAAGTTAAATAAATAAAATTTGCTAATTGCAAATATATTGCAATTTTAAAATTCAAAATCGATAATTAAATTATATTCGATATTTAAAATATTAAAACAACTTGATTATACAAGTTTTTAAAATATAAAAATGCAGATTTCTATAAGATTATTTGAGCAATTAACAATTATATTTACAAATTAAAATTGCTCGATTCGATAAAAATTTATTTAGTATTCTATTTATAGCTTTTATATCTTAACAAAAGCAAGTCTTTGTTAAATTAACAAATTAAGTTTTTGTTATTTGTTAATGCTATTAATAATATTAACAACAATTTCGAATATTATATTAAGAATATTAAGATATTATAATACAATATACGCAAAAATAATAATAATATAGATTTAAGTCTAATTGCTACTAATTATAGACACAAAATGCTATAGTATTAAATTTTCTTTACAAGTTATACAAACTACAATAATAGATCTAAATAATTAAACTATTTTATAGCTAACAATTGCTTTAATTTTGTTGTTAACTTCTATTATTAATATTTAGATACAACAAAATTTTACTAAATATTTAAGACGTCTCTTGATTAAGAATTTAATAAGTAGAATAGTTTGTATTTATATGCTTTTGCACTCTATAATTATTGACGTCAAAACGTTGTTTAATATATATTTATAGTTCTTGTTGTTATATTTAAAATCAATCTCGAAAACGTATTGTTAATATATTACTATTGTTAAAAGTTACTTGCTATATATTTGCAATCAAAATTAAATTCGATATATTATCTTGTCTTTTTGTTGTATTTAACAAGAATTTCGAAAACGCATTATTAATATATTACTATTGTCGAGAGTTAGTCGATATATATTCGAGATTCTTATTGTTATTTCTATAGTGCTTTTGCTAAATACTCTATAGTTGTTTTTTTTAAAAATTCTTCGAATTAGAATTAACTTAATATTTCTAAATATACGCACAATTGCGTATAAATTGTTGTTAAGATACTTTTATATTATTTTCTTTCTCTATATAATAGATTTAGACAAACGTATTTAAATATAATCAAAATTCGACAAATTTCGACTTTTCAATATTGCTATTTTTTTTGTTGTTGTTAATCTTTTTTTAGATTATATAATTGATCGATCTTCTAAATTCTTTTAGATATAATCGATCTCTCGAATTTTCTTAAATACAATTAATTTCTATCTTGTTGTTAATTTCTTAACTTTTGTATTATATAATTTGAATCTTTTTTTTTAGAATTAGAGTTAGTAATCTTTTGTATTCTCTCAATTTTTTTATATTTAATATTTTCTTAAAAATTTATTATTTTCTTCTTTTCTCGATCTTGTTGTTGCTTGACAAATTGTTCGAAACTCGATTTTTATTGTTCGACAATTGCTTAACGTTTAATTTCGAACATTAGATTGTACTTAATAGACGTGCTTAATACTAATTGGAGATAGTCGAAAGTTAACTAGAATATTATTTGTAGTATACACGCTCTTTGCTTTGCATATTATTGTTTTTTTCTATATTTTGTTTCAAAATTTTCGATTATTCTTTCTATTCGACAAATTTATTCTCTTGTTCGATATATATCGAAAACTTCAATTTTAATTGTCAAATAATATTCAATATATACTTAATATTAATCGAAGCTTGTATTTGACAAGTATTTGATATTAATCGAAGCTTGTATTCGACAAGCACTCGATATCAATTGAAGTTAACTAAAAATGTTAATTGAGAGATTCGATATTGCTTTGTCGAAGCTTGCAAGTAGAAGAAAGAAGTAGTGTTACAATTTTAGGCTAGACAGACTTTGTTCTTCGATTATTTTTCGAATCTTTGTTTTCTAGTCTCGAGTATACTACGAGTAACGTCTAGCGTCTTGGCACTTATAGTACTTATATCTATTTCCTGTACATAGTTAGTTCTGCATAGCTAGTATTCTCGTCAATCAACTATATACTAGCTATCAAAGCTCTAACCCTGACATGCATAGCTAGTATTCTTGTTAATTAACTATATACTAGTTATTAAAGCTCTAATCCTAACATATTGCTTTGTCGAAGCTTGCAAGTAGAAGAGAGAGAAAATATTACAATTCTAGATTAGACAAGTTTTGCTCTTTAATTACTTTTTGGATCTTCGCTCTCTAGTCTCGAGTATACTACGAGTAACGTCTAGCGTCTTGGCACTCGTAGTACTTATATCTATTTCTTGTACATAGTTAGTTCTGCATAGCTAGTATTCTCGTCAATCAACTACATACTAGCCATTACAGCTCTAACCTTGACATCTTTGCATCAAGTCGATCGCATACGTAGCCAAAAACGTACGCGCTTCCGTGAGGATACTTGGCTCTACTGACAAGCAGTAGATTCGTAGCCGGCACCGCGTACAGGTGATCCTCTTTGCCAGCCTCCTTTCCACAAGGTAGTGCAACGGACGGTGCTACTACTGCATTCCCCCGTGTATTGCACTACCTGATTAAGGGGGGTAGACTGATTCCGGAGTGGCATGGCAGGAGTGGAAGTTCTCGCATTGAGGCCGAAGATTTGCAGTTTGCAAGCTAAGTCGCTCTAGGGGAGATGGCTGATATGGCTCCACCTGTGATGAAGTTAGGGCGAGCTCCAGAGGGTTGGACCGGGGATCAGTGGGCGATGCTCACACTGATGATGTTGCTGAACATGTTTGGGTTGGGGAAGGCGACGCATTGGTTTGAGAATTGTACTTCGGGGACTTGGGGATGGATTCAGATTGTTGAGGAGAGGTCTGCGGTCGAAAAGCATTTTTAGTCAGTTGAAGCATGAAGGAGGATTATAGAGATGGAAATGAGGAGTTGAGGTTGGAGATTCGTTGAAGTGAAGTCGATGTATCCTTCTGTTATATAACATAAGCCTGATCAGCTGTTGGTTTTTAGATTGTTGAGGGAAGGTGGTAGAGATTGGGGAGACAGAGTCCGGAACCTCACCTACGAAATTCGAGGTTATGCGTTTCCAATACTCATGCCCACCATACCATGTGCCAGCGCCGGTAATTTCTGCATACAACTTTGATCGCTCATGCCTCCATCCATTCTCTTTAGGTAATGATAACCAGCAATAGAGAACTCACACTTACCCAAAAAGGGGGAAAACTTTTGAGCCCTTCTTGAACTCCCCCCATTTGTTGGGCTTTCTGATGCAACGAATGACATACTCAAACGGTTTTCCGCTTCGACTGTGGGTCTCAAGAGGCAGACCGTCCACGGGAAAAACGTTGGTACGTTGTTAAACCTTATAAGGACTTGAAAGACGTTATCACCGCACTGGTCCACTCCTCTCTAGTCATTTTAATAGAGAGATGAAATAGACTGTCAAAGTTGGACACATCCCGTTTAGAAAACTTTGGCATACTGTCACGCCGTAGTACCATACCGTCCGCCAGTAGGGTTCCCGACCAACCGAAATCTACTCTGCACATGAAGGAGCTCCTCGACCATTCGTGCGTATGGCCGTCCTCGCAAAACTGTAATAGCCTTTACCCGAGAATCCATGCAACATCAACTTCATGATTCATAGCTATGAGCATAGAATCAGCCGATACCATTGCATTGCTAATTTTGAGCGAGTCCAGACCCAATAAGAAAAACTGACGAGTCGCGGTCTAGTACCTTTCACATGAGCAGCCATTAAAGCGCGCTGGATCGAATCAAGATTGCTCGTGATACCAGTGATGCTGTATGACAACGAAGTTGTTGGTGTCCGACGTATCAATACTATCGGCTCTTGCTCGTCGTAATAAAACAAACTACTCCATCTTTGAGATCTCAGCTTACAGAGCAGGCCGTCGCCCTCGCTGTATGTCGACCGAGCTAATCTGGATGTGATTCAGAGGGCAAGGACATGAGAAAGCCATTTGAATAGCCACGAAAGTGGACTTGGTGTAGCATCAGCATGCGGGAGAGGAAATTGAAGAACTGATAAGACACAGCTTTCGAAGTCGAGAATGACTGCGAATATACTTTACAGCGACCTAAGATTTTCGCTAGCCCTAGAACCGCAGGTGGTGTACGCTTTACTGCGTCATCTACCTTGGCCACCAGTCACACCAAATGGCCCAAGTATAACAAAATTTATTCTCGAAGACGCAACCATGGTCATAGTACTCGCTTGTCCATAGACATCGATTGCCCTACATTGACCCAGCCCCTGTGCGCTGGTTTTGGTTGCGTATCGGAGTGCCTGGACCAGATCGAGTAGAGGAACCGTCTATAGGCAGTCCCAGTTGCAGGCGATTAGTGACAAGTGTTAAGGAGGCCCTACCGACCATTGTTACCTTAGAGCCATATCCAGGACGACAGATGACTTCTCATGCAACCGCGCGATAGCTCCATAGAATTTAGTTCTCGAAGCAATAGCTCGAGGATGATATCTGACTGACTGGCTGTTGAAGAATATATTGATGATCCGAGGCTACGTTTTTCGGAGAGGATTGGCGGCCGTGTTGATGGCTGCTTCCTCTACGCTCGACACGGCCATCCATGGGACTCTTCCAGACAGATTCTTCGGAGACATCCATCTCACTTTGCCACGAACTCCGCGAAATTTTGTTCTTCAGGTGCGTCCTCCTTAAGCTAACAGCTGTGTTTGCTAACATTTTCCCAAGTGTCCCGTAACACACAAGCTGGTAATCGTTTTATCCTGTCTCATTGGCAAAACACAGCATTCGGAGAGAACACGCTGAGAAAGCAAGCCCTTCAGGCCGACTGGAAGAGACGTTTCTGACTGTTTGGTGCATCCTAAGACTTTCTCTAAACCTGGGCTTCTGCGCTGGCGCAATCTTTTGGCGAAAAGGGTGCGCCCCGTACGGCTTGATAAGCAGCAATTTTCACGACACATTTCCTCGTCCGTTGGAAACTTGGTAACTTGGTACCAAAGGTGCATGGCGCTGCGCTTGTGGCTGCATCTTGACGTCGGTCCACTTCTCATGGGCTTGATAGGGTCACCCATGGACCGAGGTCGTAGAACAGAAGCCTCGCTTCACACTTCACACCCACGCAGCGATGCAGCCATCTCGCTATGGAATCCGCCTTTCCTCTTCGATGTTGTTTCCTTTTCAAGCAGGCGGCACGCAGCATGTTATGCCGTATTGGATTGCAGCCTAGCTTCGATTAGCCGACGACATTTTGATTGGCGCCGCCAATAGAGCCTATCTTTTGAGATCTATCAGATCCAGCCATCCAGCCTTCTACGTCGTCTATCTCTATCTCACTCATCCTATTCTCCATGACCCTCATCTGCAAGCTCTACTCTTTCATTACCTTTTCTTAGACTGTGACCGAATCCTTCAGTTGCTTCGAACGTGGCAGTGTCGACAGCTACGGAATCCTAAATCTTTATAACAGTATCACCTTGCAGAGCTCTCTTCCTCCAAGCCATGCACGTCGTGAAATCAATTATACAGCGTACAATACCGCCAATACTCGTCCCGCCTTTCATGATAGATGACAGTGTCTACGATGCGCTCGCCGAAACACCACGGCTCGAAGCAGACATGACATCTCCATTGCGT
>JAABUL010000757.1_pt1 | contig 67063 bp, 119 predicted proteins | sample 5559151 | NCBI WGS metagenome assembly JAABUL01 (sample SAMN10711876, study PRJNA513368) | rock metagenome | isolation source: Antarctica rocks | place: Antarctica: Victoria Land, Pudding Butte sud | reverse complement strand
TTGAAATAGTTTAGCGCACACCGCTAAACGTTTAGCGTTTCACCCTTTTAGTTTAGCGTTTAGCGTTTCCTCGAAATAGTTTAAGCACGAACCCTGCCAGGCCAGGGCCCAGCTTTGCAGTTCGCACTACAGGGCGCCGCCCTGGGACTCCCAGGCTGAGTCAGCTGCATCGTGCTTTGGCAGGAGCTGGCAGGAGGCTTGGCACAGAGAGGAGGCACTAGCAATCGCGCACAGATACCGGACAGTCCCGCTTGAATTCATCCAGCCAATCACCGCCGACGCCGAGGTGTCAGACGGTGGCTGCACCAGCACTTCGCCTTGCTTAACTGGGGCCTGAGAGTGCCTGAGCATCATGGGGGCAGGGCAGAGCGCCCAAGCCCCCGCGAGCCCGTCGCAGGGCGCAGAAGCAGATCATGCCAGCCCGGACTCGGTGAGCAGCCCTCTCCTGCAGGGAGCAGAGCCCTTTAAACTCTCAGCTGTCGAATGGCACTTCCGAAACCAGAGCGGCACGGCTGCAGGCAGCGGCAGAGTCTCGCAAAACTGCAAGCACCCTCTGTGCACACATACACCAAGTCACACAGCCGGGGATTCAAGCCACACTTCTTCGAGGCCTTAACACGCGTGTGCGCCGCCGCAGGACGGCATCACAAAACTTTACCGCCTGGTGCAAGGCAAGGGCTTCGAGGTGGAGGCACTGGGCGTGCAGCCGCACTTCTTCGACGTGAACGAGGACTCGCCGTCCGTGCCACGGCAGTGGTGCCTGGAGGTTGGCGACATTGAGACGGATGTCTCAGACAACTTTGCCTTCGACCAAACCGCGCGGCGGGTGGGTCCCGAGGCTGCAGCACTCCCTGATGGCTGTTCAAGATTCATTGTCTGCCTGGTGCACATCCCAGCAGCTCTGCATGATGGCGCCTACGTTGCATCGGGCATGTGTGTCAAAAATCCAGGATGGCGCCTTATTACTCTGAAGCTATGAAGCCCTTCTGCAGGTGACCTTTGTGTCGCCGGACGGCATCTGGGCGCTCCGCTTCGGTGGCGCGCAGCAGTATGCGGCGTTCACGGAGACCTACAACGACAAGCTCTTTGAAAACACCTTCAAGGTGGACAATGATGAGGGCAACCGCAACAAGGTGGGCCGTGGCATATCACAGCAGCTCAGGAGTTTCACTTTGCGCGTTCCAGCTGCCCAAGACAACTGGAACGTCCAGAGGACACTCCTGCGCTGCTGTGACACACGATTATTGATTACGTGCATCTCTGCAATTAAAATTAGACAATGGATAGGCGGCTGAAATGCCCCAACACATTGCTGGGCTGCTGTGAGTACACACTGCGAGCCAAGATGTTCGGGGCGGACTTTTGACAACCGATGTGGCTTCGAAATTTTAATCATCAGAGTCCAAAAACCGACCATTGCCACCCGCCCCGATGTCCCCAGGTGTTCGGCAAGGACTCCTTCCTCACCCTGGGCCGTGAGACAGAGGAGTCACGGCGGCAGTGGGCGGACGACTCTGGCGACGCGGTGAGTTTGTGGCTGCTTCGTGCGTGCCCTGCGGCCACCGTCTGTGCAGCGCAGTAATCATGGTCAAAGTTCAGAAAATTCTCATGGGTGTGTGCGCACCCTTGCGGCAAGCGTACATCATTGCGGCAAGTTCTCCTGCGTTGAGGGGGTTGGCAGGCGTCGCTGCATATGCCCCAGGGACTGGTAACATGGCGGGAGTGGCCAGCTCCCGCAGCAAGTAGGGAGCTTACATACCAAATGCTCTCGAGAGAGGACTCCCAATCCCTGCAACGCCGAAGTCGCCGGCGGAGCCGGGGGCGGGGGAGAGATGCTGTCCTCGGCGTGCGGCTGCAAACAGTGCCGAATAGTGATTCAGACCCGATTGTGTTATCATCGATCGGCATGGCTCATCGATCGCCACGGCTCGCAGGACATGCCAGACCCGACAGAACTGAAGACGCCGGCGAAGCGGGGCCGGGAGAAGGACGCCATTCTGGGCGTGCGGCTGGGCGCAGGCGGCCGCTCGTACATGGTGCAGGACAAGAAGATCGGCGTCCTGCGCAACGTGCACGGCGGCGTCCAGGTGGGGCCATGGGCACAGCATAAATGGTTTGGTTTGGGAGCAACTGTTCGCAGATGTTCGTGTGGATACTCGTGTTGAGGCGATGGGCCGCGCCATGACCCACTGACGAAGCTATGGGTGAGCTCAATCGTGGGCTGAGACGCTGCACAGCCGTGCGTACGGGCATCTTGCACCCAAATTTGTGGCGATCCATCTGCAGCGTCACTCTTCCTACAGCCTGAAGGCGCTGGTTGTGTCTAGCGATCACAAGTGCTGGTTGCGTCTAGTGATTGCTCGGTACCCAAATTCAGTACAGCTGACCACAGGGCTCGAGCCTTCACTGGGATCTGCCACCGCAGGATATACCTGGCTCGGCTTTGACAGCCCGCAGGTCAAGCACCGCGGCAGCCGCCTCGGCACGCCGGGCGGCATCGCGAGGGCTCTCTACTTTTCCCACCATCTCGAAGTATACACGTTTCTGGCTTGCAGGACACGGGGCTCAGCTTCAACACCCCGCAGTCCAAGCGGCGCGGCAGCAACTTGGGCACGCCGGGCGGTGGCGCTGGCGGCTCAGGCGGCGCGGGGCTGACGCCCTCGAAGCTGCTGCTGATGCACGGCGAGCGGCAGATGAACATGCTCGAGCCTGAGGGCGGCAGCAACCTGTTCCAGGTATGCCCATCTCCTCGGTCTGAAACCACAGTCTGCATGCCTGTCAGTCGTGTTCACTATCTTGCTCATCTTGTAGCCATCAGCCTTCAGGCTCCACCTCCAAACCTTCAGCTTGGCACGCGATGCGTTCTGTGTCGATTGCAGATGGACATTGAGACGGGGAAGACGGTCGCGGAGTGGGGCTTCCAGAAGGATGGCACAGACGTCTCCATGAAGGATCTCGTCAACGACACCAAAGGTGTGCCTCAGCTTGCTGTCGGTACTTTCTTGTAAGCACCGCGAGAGGGACAACTTTAAGCGAACCCGCCCTACAAGCACTGCGTCAACGATGCCAAAGGTGGATGCGCGCATCTCGAAATGGGTCAGGCGTGTTGTAGCTACTGCACATGGCAACGCTGGCAATGTTGCCATCGCTGTCATCTGTGTCTGCTTGAGCGAGGGCGGTCAACCCGAACAAAGGGGTGCTAGCTACAGTTCCAATTGTTACGTCACCCATGCAGCCCATGGTCTGCCACAGGCGCGCAGCTGGACCATCGCGACACCCTCCTAGGCGTCGACACCAACCGGCTGGCCCGAGGAACGCCACCCTCCAAACGCGCAGTCACCAAAGCAAAAGCGCAGTCATCTAAGCATATTTGACTGTCCTTTTTGCCGCAGACGCGCAGCTGGACGAGCACGACACCTTCTCAACGCAGACCAGCCGGTGTGGTGTCAAACGGCCCCTTCAGCAGAATACCCAACTGGCGTCACAACCAACGACCCGAATCGTGCTCCTTCTCTGCCACAGGAGCGCAGCTGGGCGGGCGGGACACCTTCCTGGGCGTCGGCACCAGCCCGCGGGTGCGGTGGAGAAACACGCTCTCAGCAAACAGTTCAGCTGACGTCACAACCAGACGATCCGATTTTCGACTGTGTGCAGGCGCGCAGCTGGACGAGCGGGACACCTTCCTGGGCGTCGGCACCAACCGGCTGGTGCGGTGGGACCAGCGCACTGCGGGGGGCGTGGTGCAGGAGATGTCCAGCCCCACCGTCTCCTATGCCGGCGGCAAGGACTACGCCCGCAATACCAACTTCAACTGCATGGCCACCTCTGGTGCGCATCCAGTCATCACGCACGACCTGCTTCTGCTGCATGGCTGCCTCCGGTGCGCGCTGGCGCAGCATCTCGACACGAAAACCCTAAACCCTGGGAACCTGGGAATCAGCACCACCGACTCCTACGCCGGCGGCAAGGACCACGCCCGCAACCCCAACGCCAACTGCGTGGCCATCTCCAGTGCGTAATTGCGGGCGGGTCACCACTCACATTTGACTCTTCAAGAGGACGGGGGAGAGAAAAATCAGCGAAGAACGGAAGTACCCACTGGTGTATCACCGCCTCCCAACGCACATTTGACCGACCGGTCAGCAGGTGGAAGCCCGGCTTCGGCTGCACGGCAGTCGCCGGCTGGCAGCTCTGGGCGGGTGACCAAACCCGGCTATTCAGTAACGCCGCTCCATGCACCTGCATGTACAGCCTGTGACAATCGACCCAAGGCTGTTTGCGACCATCGCTGCAGGCAACAGCGACATGGCGGAGGGCAGCGAGTACAAGAGGATCCGGTGGTTTAGCAGCACCTGTGCCAAATCAAGGTTTTTCCTTGTCACATGGTGCACCAGATGAGGGGTTTGCACGACTGCTGCAGGCGACGGCCATATGGTGGTGGGCAGCGACGACGGCAAATGCGCGTGTTCAGCAGCGCCTGTGCACCGTGGTGCAACGAGATGAAGTGTTTTCTGCAAAGCAGATTTTTCCTGTCACATGCTGCAGGTGACGGCCGCGTGGTGGTGGGCAGCAATGATGGCAACACCCAGCTGTTCAGCAGTGCCGTGCTGCAACAATGTTCACAACTCTGTTGCGCCCGCATTTTTGCAGGCGATGGACACATGGTGGTGGGCAGCGAGGGGGACGGCAGGACTTGGCTGTTGAGCTGTGCCTGTGCACTGTCATTTACACAGCTGAATGATCATCTGTAAAGCAGGTTCAATCTTTAAAGCATGTTCTTGACAAATGTGGCAGGCGACGGCCATGTGGTGGTGGGCAGCGATGACGGCAAGATCCGGCTGTTCAGCAGCGCCACGCTGACGATGGCCAAGACCAGCATCCCGGGCCTCGGCGCCCCCATCACCGCCGTCGACGTGTCCCACGACTCCAAGTGGTGCGTATATGGGAGTTTTATAGAGCAGCCTTGTGAGGCTAGACCCTACATCCTGAACTGTGGCGCCCACATCACCGCCGTCGACGTGTCGCATGACTCCAAGTGGTGCGCAGCGCGTACACCCTTGTGTGAGCAGCCAAATCTGCAACCTGGAATGTGAAGACTCTAAGCCCATAAGCGGTGACCGCGCCCGTCACCGCTGCGATGCATTGTACGACGCCAATTCGTGCGCAGCTTTGCGTGCGCAGCTTTGCATGCGGCAGTTTTGTGGTTCATGATCAGCATCCACCTCACAGCCCAGCATCCACCTGAAGTTGCAACCTGTTCCGCTTCTCATGTCAAGAGTTGCATGCTCAGCTGTGCGCTGCAGCAGCGGCACTGAACACACGTTGGCACGGCTGCTCGCGCTGAACCTCGATGGACCAATCCATGCGCATTCCATCTGCTGCAGGGTGCTGGCGACGACCTCCAAGTACCTCATGGTCGTCAAGACGCAGTTCCGGGATAAGAACGGCCGGTGCGCTTCTGTTTGCCAGCCGCCGTCACCATGAACCTCCTGTTGCACGCCAGACGTCCTGCACGCTCCATGCTATCCATGTGCAATGGAGGAGACAGGGTCTTGCATGCACAGCATAAGGGAGCAGACAATGTGCTGTCGTTCATGCGAACGTGCTCACGTGTGACGTCGCCGCTGGACCCCAGCCTTCACGTGACTCGACAGGGAGACGAACGGCTTCCAGTCTCGGATGGGGGCCCAGGCGCCGGCGCCCCGGCTGCTGCGCCTCAAGGCAGAGGACCAGGCCAAGGTGCGACGCAGACTCTATTGTGTTACGCCCTATCGGAGCAAGCAGAATCGTCTGGGCTCAGAACGGCGTCTGGGGAGCATCGGAGTCTTCCGACTGCCACACGCGCCTGTCCCTGGCTGCGTAGGACAGTCTGCTTCAACCCACCAGACCCTGAATCCTTATGCGACACAAATATAGGGTCCGCCGCAGGCGGGGCGTGCGCAGCTGCAGCAGGCCCAGTTTACACGATGTGTCGCTCTTGCTGCTACCCCTCTGAAACGTCTGAACTCTGGCGCAGGTGGGGCGGGCGCAGCTGCAGAAGGGCAAGTTCACATGGATCACGGAGGCGGGCCGGCAAGAGCGCTGGATCGTCGCCTCCTGCGGCTCCTTCACCGTGCTTTGGAACTTCAGGTGCGGCCACGCCGCAGCTCCTGCAGCCGGTGCGGCAGAAGCAGGTGCCATGAGCGCCCACATGGTGCATGCCAGGGCTGCATGCCCCTTGCTGAATATTTATTTATATATTTACTGACGCGTCTGGTGCGACAGATCTCTCACAGGCAGCTCGTTCCAATGCGCAGGCAGGTGAAGCTGGCGGAAGCCGCGGTGCAGTCGTACGGCGGCCTGACGACGGTCACGGAGTACCACCTCATACCGCGGCAGGTGCGTTTTGGTTTGCGGTGGGTCTCCTGCCCGATCGCGTCAGATGTACCCTCCTACTGGCTGCTCAGACTGCCCATCTTTCATGTGAGCCATGACATGTGTCAGTCCACTCCTACGCATGACAACTGAGCCTGGAAGCAAACTGAAGCTGTTTAAAAGCTGTTTAAAAATTGCATAACCAAGTTCAACACATTATCGCAGGAGGATGTGGTCGACTCGACCTTCATGCACGACAATTACTCGAGCCCGGGGCAGGGCGGCGCGGAGGACGCCATGGTGGTCTTCACCAAGCACCGCGTCTGGTCGCTCGCGGACGACGATTCTGAAGACTGACCCGCCTGAGTATGCATGTCTTTGGCGACACAAATGTGACAATCGCGCCACTGCTCTCTGTTGACGACTGACGCTGCGCACTGCGTATCCCCCAGTGTGGATCGATGGCTCCTGTGGTCTTGTGGTCATGACCTTGTGCTGTAACACACGCGATCGGCCCGAATCTCGTGTCTCTCTCACCCCCAGGCAGCTGCTGCCCAGTTGTTCCCAGGATCAAAGCAAAGTTCTGTCCTGACAGCAAGTTTTCATTACCTAGGCGATGCATGGGAATATCATCATGCTTCAGAGGTGTGCAGCATCGTCAGCTGCAGTCGTCCACACGAGACATTTCTCGACAACCCTCCGGAGGACATTGGCCCCATCATGCCGTGGCGTTTGGCGCGGTGCGGAAGAGCTGCGGCGCCAGCTCCGGCAGCCAGCGCGGGTCGACTGCCGTCACGTTGCGCGCGTAGCGGCGGCTCGTCTGCACCAGCTCCTCGAACACGATGCACGCCGCCTTGCGCCCGCTGAGTACCGACGACGGATGGATCGCCACCAGCTGGTTCGTCGCCAGCAGCCGGTACGTCCCTGCAGGGTCAAGGCCCGGTTGGGTTCCATGTTACCATCCTGATGCGGGCGGCGCAGTGGCCCGGCGTCTGTCAAGACAGGACGGATGTATTTCCTGGACAGCAACAGGGCCCAGGCTGCTCTGCACAGTGCAAACCCGCCGTGCGTCGCCGCCAGAGCACAATGCAGCATACGCGCACGCACAACGCGACAGGTTTTTATTGCGTGTGAAGGAGCTCAGGAGCAGCTGCTCACCGTCCGGCTGCCGCATGGCGCCGTGCATCGCGAGGCCGCTTGTCAGCGCCCGCCGCAGCGCCGTGGTGTCCTCTGCGTCCGCGATCGACTCTTCACCACCGTCGGCCGCCAAGCAGCCGCTGCCACCGCCGCCGGCGGCGACGGCGCCGGCTTCTCGAGCCTTCAGCAGGCCGGCGGCGTCCGCTTTGAGGTTGGACGCCAGCTGCGCAGACAGCTGCGCGTGGATGTCGGCCGCCTTGCGCAGCGCACGGTCGCTGACGAAGTTCTCGGAGCACCACCGCTTGCGCTCCTTGGCGCCCACCTGTCGATGGATTCGCAACAATCAGCACCAGAGGATGGACCACCAACGTTTCCTTGAGAAAGACCAGAGACCAGATTCGGAGGACGCCTGCGCTGCCCAACACCTGGCAGCCATCCACTCAGTGCGGCCCGATGCAGATGCCCACCTTTTTGACACAGAGTGCGAGCTCATATGATGGTGTCCGAGATTGCCACCCCTTTCCCGACCCCAACACGTCCCGTGCATGAGCCGCCCCCATCGTCGTTCCGGAAGCACTGACAGAAGAGGATACCTGTTGGTACATGCGGAAGACGGCCAGCAGCGTCTCATGTCATCCTACCCAGCTTCTGTGCAGGGTCCGCCGCTGGAAACGATCTGCATGCACTCGGGAGTTGGTGAAGGAAAAGTCACCTGTTGGTACATGCGGAAGACGGCCAGTAGCGTCGCGTGGTCGCCGTCGCGGCTCACGAAGCGCGCCCGTGCCGCCGTCGCATCCGCCCGCTTGTGCCTGTTGCAAGGCATACATGTGCCTCAGATCGTTGGGGTTCGAATGTCTATCACATGTGGCCGTCGGTCGAGATTGACATGGAGCCGCCATCGAATTGTGTGAACTACCCTCAAGCACAGCAGCAGGTGCCGCCTGTCCGGCGCCCTGGCAGTCAGTTCCACCGGTCGATATCAATCACCGCTGCAGAAGGTGGCGGAACTCACACAGGGTTTGCGAACACCGGGTCCGAAGACACGACGGAGACCACTGCGAGGGCGTCCGCCGAGCAGCCTGTGTCCGCCGCCGTCAGCAGCACCTGCGGGAATGGCGGTAGATGCCTGGAACTGCCTGGGAGTCTGCCAGATGGCACTGCTATGCCGCGAGTCGGGACTACCAGTCAGGTGCACGGTTTCGGATTTGTGAGAGGCACGAGTGCGGCCACGGCAGTATCAGGATGCACCCAAGACAGGAAGGACCTGCCTTTGCGTACATGGGGTGCAGCGGCAGCGCCGCCATGCGCTTGCCGAGCGGCCTGCTGAGCTCGCCATCCGAGTCGAGCGCCCCGAGCGCATACCTGTATGTAAATGCGGAACTTTCTGCTCTGCCTTATTGGATCATTGCTGAGCTGATGTGTTCCAGCTCCAGTTGAAGTATGTTTCGACAGGAGTTGTGCAGGCATGCACTCGGGGCGCTCGCCGTCAGAGGCGCGGACGGCAAACGCCCCAGGTGCATACCTGCAAGCGACAGGAAATGAGACTTCTGCTGTATTCGCAGACAGACTGGCGACAATGCTGCGAGGTTGCACAGCAACTCCCGTGCAGGACTTGCAAGTGCAGGGCTGCCCAGCGGAGACAAGCAGCGAAATCGGGACGGTGGCGGAGACCCACAGCAGCTCCAACGAGCGGAGGAGGGCGGACTGCGGCGGCGTGTCCAAAAAGTCAAAAAGTCAAAAGCCCAACTAAGTGCATATCTGGAAATTTATTGACAGCAACGCCAATGAATGCAGCTCCAGCGAGCGGAGGAGGGCTGACTGCGGCGGCGGGTCCAGAAAGTCGAAAGCCCAACCACGTGCATATCTGGAATTTCTACTGACAGCGCACGCCGATGAGTGACTCACAGCAGCTCCAGCGAGCGGAGGAGGGCGGACTGCGGCGGCGGGTCCAAAAAGTCAAAGCCCAGGACGTCGGCGACGCCCAGTGCCTTGAGCTGCAGCACCGTCGCCGCCAGGTTGCAGCGCTTTATCTCCGGCACCGTCTCGGGCGCCAGCGCGCCGAACGCCGCCTCTGTGTACAGCCGGAACGCCTTGCCGGGCGCGTCTCGACCTGCAAACGCATGCAGCTTCCGGTTTGACTGCCAGATGAACTATTGTTACTAACTCTGTAAGTTACTAGCTCTGTAATCGAGAGCCCCCTCCGTGTGAAACCGGAACGCCTTGCCAGGCGCGTCCCGACTCCAAGAAAACAAATTTAGATAGACCAGTCAGCAGCCGCATTCACCCACAAAGCTGATGGTGAGCACCACCAACATGCATGCATGGCAGAGCGCCGCTGCTGCTGCTGCAGGCGTTCTTCTCAACAGAGAGAGGACCGACTCAGCAGCAGAACGGATCAAGGAGCACTCGGATGGATCCGACCTGCGCGGCCAGAACGCTGGCGGGCCTGCGCCTGCGACACCGGAACCACCTGCAGCGAGTCCACTCCCACCGACGCGTGGTAGCCTCGCGCCTTCAGATGAACAGAATGGTGAAGTTGAGCATGCGGAACGTTCTCCAGCATCCTGAAACTTCTGTTGAAGGCGCGACGGCCTTGCAGACTCGCGGAACAAAATATATGCCGTTTGGTGCAGGCAATCAACATGCAGGTAGAATGTTCCAACAGGAATGCGACGAAAAATGCAAACCTTCACGAATCCGGCGTCCACCACGTAGCGCACGCCCTTCACGGTTATGGACGTCTCTGCGATGTTGGTGGCTATGATGACCTGTGGCGAGAGGTGACTCAGCTTGCAAACTGATAACTCAACACTTGAGTTATGAAATCACGGGCCAGACTGCGAGCCATGCTCGAAGGTCGCGCTGATGACCCGAGCGGGGGCTGCGGCAGAGCGATGCCACACTGCATGAGCCTCACGAACGAGGAAAGGCGCGCATGCCGGTGTCGGTGCCAGCGTTGGTGCCACAGCCACAGGGCAGGCCATTACAGGGGTGGCAGGATGATCGCCTGTCCACAGAACGAGGAAAAAGGCCGGGTCACGAGGCTTGGGGGCAGCAGTGTGGCACCTTGCGCATGCCGGCAGGGGCAGGCTCGAACACGCGCAGCTGCTGCGCCGCGGGCAGGCTGGCATATATTGGCGCCACCAGCAGCGGCCCTGCTGCCTCGGACGCCTGTAGCTGCGGCAGCCTGCGGGGCGGCAGCATCTTATTCAGTTGTACAATCTGAGGTCGCTGTATGATCAGGACAAACGGGAATCAGCAGCAACGGCCCCGCATTCTCACCCGCCTGCGGCTGCTGCGGCCTGCAGGGCGGGAGAACACAGCTCAGCCGAATGCAAGTCCGCTTTGCAACCTAGAGGTGGTGTGTAGTCAGTCGAATTGGGACCAGCAGCCGCCCCATGCCCTCGCCCGCCTGCAGCTGCGGCAACCTGCGGGACATGCAGAAACGGCACGTAAAACCCTTCATACCCATCACATCGCAACGGTGAACCCAGCAGTGGCCTGTAGCTACGACAGGCTGAGGCGAAAATTGGGGAAACGCCTCAGGTTTTACACTTGCATAGTCGAGACGCAGCGGCGGATGCCAGCGCGGGGAGTCCCTCGAGGCCGGTCGCCAGCATGGTTGCGACTCCAACACAGCCCCCTGGCAGGTGCCAATGACTTCCGGGCCAGATCTGCAGCAGGGTCGAGTGCGTCGGATCCAGATCATCATTCCCAGGGATGAGTGAAACCACACTTGACAGTAAGGATGAACCTGGCATTCATGAGGCGCGCCAGTGCCTCGATCTCCTCCTGGCCGGTCAGGAACACCAGGATGTCGCCTGGCGGCTGGTCCACATGGATCTGCGCGGCACAAAAAGAGCAACTGCCGTGACGCTGCTGGGTTTGAGATGCTTGCACCACGACAAGCAGCTGTGGCGTTCGTTGGCCCATCACATGAGCTGTGGCGGTTTGAAGAGACTGCAGTCTAGGGTAGTCAGCACCAGTTCACCTGCAGGACGGCTTGCAGGGTGGTGTCCATGTGCTGTCCTCTGGGCTGGCCATGTTGCCATTTTCGTGCAAGGGATTCGAAATGACCATCGTGCAATGGAGCAAGCCAACCTGCAGGACGGCTTGCAGCGCGGCGTCCATGTAGCTGTCTTCTGGGCTGGGCGCGTAGAGTATGTCCACTGGGTGCTGCCGCCCCTGCATTATGGACAATATGCAAGGCTGCTGGTGCATGCTTGTCTCCATCTGGCTCGCCCGCTGCGCACTGGTTCAGACCGGCCGACCGTGCAGATGGGGCGTGAGCAGCCCACTGATCAGCGGCAGCGGACAGACCCGCGCAGGAGCAGCATGGTGTGGCCGCCGCGGCAGTTGTGGAAGCTGTGGACCCTGGTGCAATTTGAAATATGTGACGCAGGCGCCGGCTCTGGAGTACTGCGCCATGAACGTGGGAACGAGCACAGCTCGTAGCAGGAAATCTTTGTTCAAACGAGCCCCCTCCGCACCTTGACGTACGCGATGCGGGCGCCGCCAAAGTACTGCGCCATGTGCGTCGCGTTGAGCGTGGCGGACATGACGACCAGACGAAAGTCGTCGGGCCGGCGCGTCAGGACGCCCTTCAGCAGCCCCAGCAGCACGTCCGTGTTGACCGTCCGCTCGTGCGCCTCGTCCAGGAGAACCACCTGCGCCGTGGTCGTTGAGGTTCAAAATGGTAAATGGGGCTATGAGAAGGCCGTTGAGCCGCCCCAGCGGCACCTCCATGTTCACTGTCCGCTCGTGCACCTCGTCCAAGAGACTCACCTGATGCATCAAAACACTTCAGGTTTAGCTGCCTACGTGTGCAGCGCCAGCAGCACGTCCGTGTTCACTGCGGACTCATCAAAATCAGGACCATCTGCATAACAACTTCAGGGGTTTTGAGGCCGCTTTGCCGTTGACAGCCGGAACATGTTTGGTGCGTCGCCGCGGTCGTTGCAGCCACAATGCATGTTATGACGTGTGTCATTCTGTGCGGCTGGGGGACCAGTGAACAGGCCCTCTGTGGCCTCCGGCGGCAGCAGGCATAACCCTCGCACACCAAGCGATGCATGGTCATCACATGCCAGCATCCCTTGCTCGAAGAGATGGGCACAATGGCGCAGAACCTCGCGAGAGCTTGCCTTGTGCGCCGCAGCAGCGGGTCCAGCAGCACCTCCTGCGGCAGCAGGCCGTCCAGCTCGCAATACACTGCCTTGCAGGTATTCATGATAAGACAACACGGCCGTGCCTTGTAGCGCCGCAGCAGCGGGTCCAGCAGCGCCTCCCGCAGCAGCATGCCGTCCGTCATGTACTTGACGCGTGTCCGCTCCGACGTCTGGTCCTCAAACCGCACTGTGTAACCCACCTGCGGCGGTTCAGGTAGACACACCTCCCGAGAGCTTCCAAGGGGTAAACGGCAGATGTCTCGTGAAATTGCATGCCTTAGCAAGTCGATAAGCCCAGCCCTGACCCCAGAAACTGACGAAAGCCACTGCGCCCTTGTGATCAAGATTGGCCGCCAGTGCCGCAGCCTCCAGCCTGACCAGGGCATGCCTGACAGCCACGTGCATATGAGCAGACTGCATGCTCCACCACGCATCTCTGATGTGCGTTGCCATAGGCACCGGAGGTGGGCAACTGGATCAGGGTTGGGTTTTGCTATTGTCTCTTAAAACGGCGGCGCGCTGCCAAGCTTGCGGCGCCTCACCATGCCGCCGAGGGAGACGCCCATCTCCTCAGCCACGCGGCGAGCCACCGTGATGGCCGCCACCCGCCGCGGCTGCGTGCAGGCCACCATACCGCCGCGCGCCAGCCCCGCCTCCAGCAGCAGCCGCGGGATCTGGGTCGTCTTGCCGCTGCCGGTCTCGCCGACCACGATCAGCGCCCTGTTGGCACGTACCTCCGCCAGCAGCGCCTCCCGCGCCGCCCATACCGGCAGGTTGCGCCGCTCCTCCTCCAGCGCCTGGCGCCTGGAGGAACAAAGAGCATTTTTTGGGTACATGGCTGCGGCAGACTGCAGCATGCATGCGCAATGGCCGAGTACGCATATCGGGCACGCTCCGAGTCGATTTGTGAGTCGTGTGAATGGTGATGGTGTATGAACGGATCGAGATGCTGACTCACGGGCACCTGCGCATGGCGTGTCGCTCTGTGCATGGCCGGCGCACCTGTCCGAGCCGCCGCCGCCGCTGTCGTGGCTCAGCTTGCGCTTCTTCTGCTTCGGAGCGTCCATCAGCTGCTTGTGATGATTACTGCATCATGCGAATGGTGCATGCACACCTTCGACACGCTGCAGAGGTTCCTGTCGAGCTTGCAAGTGTGAATTTTACAGTACGTGCACGCAACGTTCAAGACCTCCAAGCTGCGGCTGTGCAGACTCCGCGAGATGATTCCTGACTGTATCTGATTGATGAATGGCGTTGAAGTGTATCGTGGTCTGAAGCAGCTCACGCAGCTTTGTGTCAAATGGCCACAATCTGAGTATGCCCCCTGATGATTGCACATCCGCAGGCCCGCCATTTGCAGCTTGCAAGGCCATCACACACATTATCATGTTGGCTGGTCTGCGCACAGTGCAGGCATTCGCTCCCGTCGGCGTCAGGAACTTTCATTCGGTTCGATCGTCAGCGGTTCCGCGCGCCCAACGCTTCTGCCGTCAAAGCGCCAGGGCGATGGCGTCAGACGAGGCCGCAGCCGCCAGGGCTGCTGTCAAGGCCGGGTGCGCGCGTGCCTCCCGCGGAGAGGGTCACACCACTCAGCGCCGCGGTACATGCATGACCCACATGCATGTGCAGCTGCCGGGATGGCGGAGGCAAGTGAACAGCATGCAACAATGATGCTGCAGGGAAGACAAGAAGGCGGATGAGGGCGCGCCCACAATCTTCGACAAGATCATCTCCAAGGAGATCCCTGCCGACATCATGTTTGAGGACGACAAGGCACTCGCCTTCCGCGACGTCAACCCGCAGGCGCCTGTCCACTTCCTGGTCATCCCTAAGGTGTGAATCGAAAGTCTTTTCATGTAAAGTAGCAATGCGTCCACGCTGTTTGATTCCCGTGATTGATAGCCTTCCAGCTGGCGTGTCCTCGCGGCGGCGTCGGCAGCTTCCAACGCCGGCGCGGTATGTCCCGCTCGCGACACGCAGACGATATGAGTCCGATGCAGCTTCTTGCGTGAAGCTTCTCCTGTGTGCTCTCCTGCTGCAGCACCGCGACGGGCTGGTTGGGCTGTCGAGGGCGAATGAGGGCCACACGGAGGTGCTGGGCCACCTGCTGCTGGTCGCCAGCCAGGTGCGATGCCTTTCAGAGTTCACTTCTGGGATTTGGTAGCGCAAAGAGCAAATCGTGCGGCAGCGCAAGAAGCCATGCTTCGGCCCGCGTGGCGAGCGGCTGATGATGCCGCTACTATCAAGTACATTATCATGACCGTGTGCCCGCGCTGCCGCGGCAGGTTGCCAGGAAGGAGGGCCTCACGGATGGCTACAGGGTGGTCATCAACGATGGCGTCAACGGATGTGAGTGGATATCAGATCACTCTACTGCCAATGCAGACATGTGCCTTAAATGCAGGTTGGCATGCATGATGTGCCACCGTACCAGGTGATGCAGGCCAGTGCACACCAGGCCTGATAGGAGTTGCTGTGTGCTCACGTGCAGGCCAGTCGGTGCTCCACCTGCACCTGCACATCCTGGGCGGCCGGCAGCTGGCATGGCCGCCAGGCTAATTCAGCAAGAAGGCGTGCGGCAGGCACCGCGTGGACAATGCTGTGGGTAGATGTACAGTTGAGCACTGATGGCAGGTAGATGACCAGTCTGGCAGGTCTGGACCTCGGATAAAGTGAAGAAGCTCCGGGCAGCTTTGCTCATGTATTGTGGACATTTGTACCCAAGTATGGAGGAACAAACGAGGCTTCAACAGTGCATCCGACACGTAATTATGCACAGGTATACTGCCTGAGTTTTAAACTCTGCCATCGTCAGAGCACAACAATGGCTTTCGACAGAATCGAGATCCACAAGAGGTGCCGCTACAGCTACTGTCCGGAGTTGATCCTCTGCATCAGCCTCCACTGTTGACACTGCCAGGCTTGTCCAATGTTCCTAGCTCATGCCAACTCGATTCCAGCGCACTCGACTCCAGCTGCGTGGCCCAATGTCTGCCCTCCTGCCCTTCATGAAGTCCTTGCAGACCGCTGCCCAAGCCTGGGGCCGCTGACGCCCTCCACGGCATCCTCAGCTCATCCTGAGGCCTCATTCCCGCCGGCAGAACGCCCCGCCCAGCGCCCGGGGAGTCGCTGGCGCAGCGGCCGGCGTTGCGGCACCGAGATGGCCTCATCGCCGTCGGCCGCCGGGCCCGCCGCGCCGTCGCCGCCGCCGCCGCCGCCAGAGCTGCCGCCGGCGCTGCCGCCGTCAAGCCGGAAGCCGCGGCCGGTGAAGGGCACCGCGCGGCCGCTGGCGCTCCCAGAGGGCGCCTGAGCTGCCGACGCGCTCGCCGCCACCTCCGTTGCCGGCAGGCTGGCGGCAGGGCCAAGCCCCACGGACAGCCCGCTGCGCGCTTGTGCAGCCTGCGCGCGGGTGGTGACGCCGCCGCCGGCGACGGCGGCGGCGGAAGGCCCGGCGACTCCGCCGCTGGTGCCGAAGCTGATGCCACTGGACAGCTGCCGCTGCCACGGGGCAGGCTGCTGTCGCGGCGGCGAAAACGGCTGCGCCGGCGGGTGCACCGAGGACACGCTGTCGGTTTCCCCCGAGGACGCGTCCTGGGAACCCGCCGAGGCGGACGGCAGCTGCGCCAGCGCCGTGCTGTGGGTGAGCAGCGAGGGTGTGGCCGGCGGCGGCGGCGGCTGCGGCCTCGGCTCGGCGTCTCGCCGGCCCTGCGGCCTCCACTCGTGGAAGCGCTGCGGCTGCAGATGCGGCTGCGCAGCCGGCGGATGCGGCGCCGGAGGCTGCCCCTGCTCATGCTGCTCCGCATGCACGGCCGTCCTGAAGTCGTCCATGTCCTCGATCAGATCCTGGCACGAAGCACCAAAGAAGTTGCAGTCAGCGTCCGTGTCGAAATCTGGACACACCGTCTCACTCTTCCTCAATGGAGCATCTTGCGCTGCAAGCAGAAGCAATTGCCGCATGATCACAGTCACTGCTTTGAATCCTGAACGCGCATGACCTACAGCAGAAAACGGCGGCAAGACACTCTCACATGGCCCACCTGCAGCTCTGGGGATAGATTGCCCAGCGAAGCTACTACATGACCAAACGAATCGTGCGCCTTTCTATGTTTGCCTGCTCTTTCTTGTATGACATTTATATTCGCACCCACCTGCAGTTCCGGGAACAAATTGCCGGGCATGCCGGCCACGGGCGGCGGGAACGGCAGCTCCTCCTCGCCATCGCCGCCGTCGTCTTCAGGCGTCTCCAGTTCGTCGTCCGCCGCCGGCCAGAAGGGCAGGCGCCACTGTATGCGCAGCTGCACCGTCGCGGCGCACATGGGGCAACTGGCCGTGCGGCCCTGCCTGCGGGACAGCAGTGCAGCATGACAGTTGTCACAGAGACATCATTGAGGCCGGGACTCCGCCTGCTTCCCAAGTGAAAAGCATCACTGAGGAAGCCAACTGCAGGCCCAATGATGGCAAGCGCTACCGTTGGAGAGACGAGTTGATGCATGGTGCAGCGAATCAGGGCTCGCTTACAGCGCATGAAGCTGCAAGCCCTGTGGCATGCCGTCTCGTCAGGCTGCTGCACGCCATTCTCGGGCCGGATGCACGGCTGCTGCTGATGCGAGATAGGAGGCCCAGAGCTGAGCGCACCCGTGGCACTGGCGCAGCCACTGCACGATGCAGGCCTCGTGAAAGGCATGCTTGCAGGTCAGCGTCACGCCCGGCCGGCCAGTGCCGCCGCCCCAGGCGCCCGCCGCAGGCCGCGCGGGCGCCGCGCTGTCGACGCCGGGCCTGTCAGGCAGGCCTGGCGGCGGCCGGGCTGGGAGCGGGGCGCCAACCGTCATGCTGCTCCAGCAGATGGCGCAGTTGCCGTCCATCCGCTCCACATCTGCCTGCGGTCAGTCAAGCGGGTTTCCACAAGCGGCGTGAGCTGCAGGGTTCCGCCGCAGAGGCGTCATCCAGTGCCACTGGGCAATCAGCCCATTAGCATACATGCCACCGGCTACTTACATCAGATCAGATTGCCCTCCGGGTTGGAGCAGCCTGCTGGAAGCACCCGCAGAGTAGGTAGTCAGATGCTGCATGGGATGTGGTGAGCGCTCTGCTCCAGGCGGCCGCACCTCATTTGCGGGCGTCAGGCTCGCGGGGCGCACTGTCGCGGAGTGCAGGCGCACTGCCTCCAGGAGCCGCACAGCGGGGCCGCCCCAAAAGACGAGCGTCACAAAGGCGCTGAACACGAAGCCCGCGCCATACGCCCAACAGATGGCCGGGAAGGTGTACAGGATGACCTGCAGGGTAGCATAATGGAATGGATACATACACAAGTGAGATCTAGCGCGCGTTCTGTGAGGCGCTGAACAAAAAGCCAGCGCCGTACGCCCAGCAGATGGCAGGGAAGGTGTGCAGGATGACCTGCCAGCGACATCTTTATTTGTCGTCCTGTGTTCCATTTGCCTTTCTTTGGGAGTGACCTGTGTTCGCCTCAAGGGTGCGTGCCCTCTGCCAGTGCTGATCCCCATTCGTGACAAATTTCGCGCAGAGTGTCGCTGAGCACGGTTTTGACACTGAATGGTGTTTGTACCAGTCGTCGCACTGGTATTTGCACGGCTCACGAACGGCACTTCCGCTGCACCTTCTGGAAGGCATGTGCACATCTGCTGCACCCTCTGCAAGGTATGTTGCTGACCACATTCTTCGCATTGGATGGATTTGCACTGGTGTCTGCACGGCTCAAATCTGGCGCATTTCGCTACAAACCTTCTGGAAGGCGTCCGACAGGCGAGCGTTGAGCTGGATGACGTGGCGCACCGCCAGTGGCGGCTCCCGGAACAGCAGGTACGCCGCAAAGACGGACGCCAGGACGAAGAACTGCAGGGGCAAGGAAGTGGCAGCGTGACATGGCAGTCCTCCAGGAGGCTGTGTCTCAAAGTGGCTTGCTCGCAGAGTCTCGAGACAGCTGACAGCGTGCTGGTTGAGTAGCGTCAAGCCACACAGCTGTGCGCAGACTATGTCCCAACGTCAACCAAGTGATCTCAACTGATGTCCGATGATGTACAGATTTGCTTTTTTTTTGCCGGCCCACCTTCTCGCAGCTGAGCCGCATGATGGCTAGCGCCGCTTCAATAAGCGGCACCAGGCGGATGTGCTCCGGGTCGCCCATCTTGCGCAGCTCCAGTGCGTGCTTCTGCATCACGCTGCAGAGGGAAAAACAAAGTGTGAATGAACGGACCCGTGGAAGGGACTTGCTCAATTTAGGACTTCAACCAGCCCATCTTGCGCAGCTCCAGCGCAGGCTTTTGCATCACACTGCAGGGGCAGAGAAAATAAACCATGCAAGAGATGCCACGAAAGGGAAGCCGTAAAAGGGAGCTGCATCTTTCATACATCTCGGACGAAGCCCCATCTGAACCCAACGAAACTTTTGGCGTTTGCCGAGCCCTGCCCACTTTCCACGAATTAAGATCGTGTGCATGCGATGTTGCACCAGTTGACGAGCAGCGGCATAAGTGTTGAGCGAACTCACACCTGTGGACGGGCTGCACACGGGGGCAGGTGCGCCGCAGGTAGGCCTGCATGCCCGCAAGCGCCTCTGTGAGCGGCCCCTCCCCCATTGGCATCGACTGCAGCAGCAGGCTGCGGGGGTGCGCCTGCGTGACGTGCAGCAGCAGAGCTCAGAAGCTGAGCTGACTCCGGTTGCTCATCTGTTCTGAGACATGACACACCACTCACGATCGGCTTCCGTGTCCGAGTCAGTCTCACGAGATGCACCATGCGCATGCAGCCCAGCATGCACAAGAACGAGAGTGATAGTACATGCACACAGGCTCACCCGGACAGCGGCCTCCATGGAGATGGGAACCAGGATGGCGTTGGCGGCCGCAAGCAGCGCCACCCCCACCATCACCAGCATCACCCGCTTGTTGGCGCTGCAGCAGGAAAAGCGATGTACTAAGCGATGTACTGTAAGATGGAAGACACCCTCACAAAACCGGTTACCAGCCAGGCACCAGCGTGTCTCCAAGCAATTCTGCTTGGTCCGCACGTCAGTATCACTGGGGCTTGGCGGGCGCGCATGCCTTTGCGCCATACGGCAGCTCCTGACTCTTCGGCAGCCATCTGCAGCCCGGCCCTCTGCAGCGCGTCTGCAGCCCGGCCTCCAGGCTGTGAAAACGCTTACAAGGCTTTTGACCTTTTTGGAAACTCGTTGCATTCATTCCAGTTGCCCCACCTGAGGCGCGCCAGGAGGGAGCGCTGCTGCTGGTCCAGGCGCCAGTGGCCGCGCATGATGTCTGGCGCCAGGTCCTCCCGCGGTATCTCATCTTGCTCCGCCACCTCCAGCGGCACCTGCGTTTAGGGTTTATGAATCACTTCACTTGCACTCAGGTATGTCATCCTGCTACGCCACCTCCAGCGGCACCTGAGTCTGTTGACCGAGTCACGTTGCTTTCAGGTGTTGAACCTTGTATGACGGTTCTCCCAAAACTAGCCCTCCTGGTCCCCCTCCTCCAGTGGCACATGGACGAAGGCGTAATGCAGCCTCTTGGCGTTGCCATGATTGTGCGCCGCCCAGCCCCAAAATAGCATGTCAACTTGCAAATCAGCGGGATTGTGCACAGCATGTTGCAGTAGGACATCCGAGACACATTGCTCGGTCTCGAAACACCCAGTGGTTGGTCACCAGCAGTCGTGGCGCATCACCTCCATATAGCGCCTTCAAATTTTAGAGGCCTTCGGCTCACCACGATTCAGAGCTGCGGCTGCGCCAGGATGCGCAGCTGGGAGCACATGATATGCACCGTGTGCATGAGAGTGTATCCGAGCGGCGTCAGGCACACACACTGCCAGGCATATTGAAAGCCGGCAGACGCAGCCCCGGACTAGAAACAAGACTCCGGCACTCACCACAACGCGGAGCTGCGGCAGCGCCAAGATGCGCAGCCGGGAGCAGATGATCTGCACCGTGGGCAGCACGATGAGCAGCTCCACCGCAAAGTGCGGCAGCTCGAACAGCGCCGAGCTGCACTCTGCACCCCACTCCTGCGCCCGGCGGAGTGCATATCTGGAATGCATTTCAACATTGCCACTTTTGAAGTCTCGACCCAGTGGCCGGTCCTGGTGTCAGCCACTTGCGAAGGTCGGCTAGAAGTTTCATGGCTCAACGCGAGAACACACACTCGTCAGGCTGCGTTTGTCCGGCACAGCAATCAGGCCGGTTCCGGCTGCTGGGCTGTATTGATGATGTGGTGGTTTCATTTGAAGCATAGTTTCGCTGAGGCATGCAGAAGAAGTGACATCCATGCCAACATCCTGGGCCCGTACCTGCTCCCAGCTGTTCAGCCAGTAGGGTATGAGCCGCCAGCAGATGCTGACAAAGCTCTCCTTCGTGACCACTTCCTCGCCTGCGCGCCAGAGGAGCGCTGATGGTCATACCGGTTTCAACATCCTCCTACGCAGGCGCAAACACAGGACGAGTGCAAAGTCTTCCCCAGCTGCCAAGTGTCCCAAGCCAAGTGTTCCCCAGCTGCGCTCATCGATAGATCAAACTGGCCGCAGGCGCACCCGGCAGGAGGCCGTCCAGGCAGAAGTCAACAATGAGCTTCTGCACGCCCAGCGCCGCCGACAGAATGAAGTTCCACAGCGTCTGCACGCATGGGCGCACACGGTGAGGTCCCATCAGACGTTTGTCTGTTTGCGTGCTGAAACAACTATGTGACTGCGTGCACATTGTCCACACGCAATTGAAACACTCTCTCGCGACCATGCGCTGCAAAAATTCATTGTTGCCACTCACCAGGAACTTCAGGTACCCCCACCATGTCCACCGGAAGTCGCAGGTGCAGTACCGTGGGTTTGCACAGAAGTAGTAGATGTCCGACCACGACTGCGGCGCATCGTCAGATGCCGCAGTTTAGCATGCAGATGACTTCACAAGGAGCGCTGACAGTATGCAAGCGCACACACGCAAGGAATGGGAGGAATTGGGACGCATGGGAAGGAGGATGCTGTGTGGGCTGTGCCATCTGCAACAACGCATCTTCTGGCTCAGACATAGCAAAAACACATATTTTGCTCACCTGAAAGCCGGGGTCGGTGGACAGGTAGAACACAAATGCCGCCGCCGCGCTGTACGCCCACAGCACATGCAGCCAGCTCTGCCGCACGCCGTCCTTGGAGCTCGCCAGCACAAAGGTGCTCCAGACGGACAGCGACGCCACCGCCCAGCTAAGTGGCGCGGCGTTCGTCAGCACCAGGCTGCCGACTCCGGATGCGAGCAGCGCCGTTGCCAGCAGTGGAGATGTGCCCGTCGCCATGCCGGGGGTCTTCCCGCGGCGACGCTGCTGCCGCGTCTTCAGGCGGTCACAAGCTGGCGTGTGTCACCATGTCGGCTGCCCATGGACCGGCCCTGCATGTAAACAGGCCAACGCGCACTCAGCAGCGTGGGCATGGGGCATGTGCCAAGCTCAACTTGCGCTGCCCAGTCAGCAAGCATCTGCCAAACCGCCACGTTATTGCGCCACGCATCATGCGCGATGCAGGCAAATAAAAGGAGCGTGTTTGAGTGGCGCAGAAGTGCCGAGTTGAGGTGCGTGCGAGGCAGCCTGGCGAAAGGACTTGGCATAGGTGGCGTGGAACAGTACCAAACACGCACCGCTGGGTGCGCAGATGTCAAGTGGACCACCGATGAAGAGCAATAGCTATTCCTTACTCATAATCGACGTCTTCGCGTGACATTTGTCAGTGTCGGTCCCCGCCGCGAGTGCAACGGTGTTTCGCCAAATGGTGCAGAGCAGTAACGTGCTGGCACGCCGAAGCCGGACGGGAGCAGCACCTCCAACCGTAGCTTGCATTTAAGCGTGCTGTGTTCCGCTGCGCTGGCCTTCACGGCAATCTGCGTGATCAACGCACTCTGCCTTAGGTAAACCCAGCTGGGAGACTACCATAGCAGTAGACCCGGGGATTCATCTGTGCAAGCGCCACGTGGCCCGGGCGACTGCAGACAGAAGCTGGACTAATTGTGCATTTGCAGCCGCTGCAGCATCGGAATGCATGTAGCAACTGCTTCCAGGTGTGAGTTTGTATCGCGAATGGCCCCATCTGCCAACGCACCTCGCCAGCACACCTGCGACTGAGAGCCTGCGTTGTGCACGAAACTCAACTCCACGGTGGACTCCACCGCAGCGTAAGCCGTTGGCGCCTTTTACATCAGGCTGATTAGCGTTCTAGCCTGACCGCCAAGCTCGGTGGGGGCTGATAGCAGTGGACCTCTATTGCGCGCCGCTCACAGCAGCGCCAACCAGCGGCACATACACATACACATCTCCTCTACACCTGCCAGCCGTGTCTGACACCACCTGCAGCCGTGCATGGGGGCGGGGCCGCATATAGAGACCCATTGGCGCCACCTCGCGTGGCCACCGCTAGCAGCAGCACATGCAGTCCGGTGACAGCGACATGCGGCGGCATGCAGAGGCTGTTGACGCAGCCCAGCCATCGGACCAGCAGCAGCAGCGGCAGCCACAGGATGCAGGAGTGGAGCAGCCTCTGTGGGTTGCGGCGGGGCAGCCGCAGCTGACGATGACGCAGCGGTTCACGGCCGCCGCCGGCGCGTCGCTTGTTTCGGCCCTCATCGTCAACCCCCTCGACGTGGTGAAGGTGTGGACGTGCCGTCGCCCTCAATGTATTCCAGTGCATATGTCGCCGTAGCCTGAGCTGTGTTGGTGCTGGCTCGCAGACCCGGATACAGGCTGGAGCGACTGGGTTGGGCAGCGCGCAGCCCATTCTGCCGCAGCCCAGCCGGTTACTGGAGTGAGCGTCTTCCTGCTCCTGCTGTGTGAGACTCCATTGCCGTCCCCTTTCCTCGACCAGCTCGCACACAGCTCAATGCGCACAGCTGGCCTGCAGAATAAGCAGCAGCGCAAGTGCACTTCAGCAGACAATGAGCTGATCAGTTCGGCGATGTGTACCGCCTTTTGAACATCTCTGCAGCAAGTGGGGCATCACCAGCTGCCACCCCAGCTGCCCGCCGGGCAACTGCGTCAAAACCGCCGTCCGTCAGCCGTCGACGGTGCAGCTCATGCGGTCCATTGTCCGCAACGAGGGGCCAATGGCGCTGTGGCGCGGCACCTCCGCCTCCCTCCTGATGGCTGTTCCCATGGTGGGTTTCTCCTCTATATCTGCCAGTCCCTGCGGTCTACAGGAGAACAATTGGCGCCGAGATGGTGCTGTGGCGCGGCACCTCCGCCTCCCTCCTTATGGCCGTCTCCATGATGATTTTCCCCACTGGCTGAATTCAACAGTGGAAACAACAAATGGTGTCAAATCTGAATCTCTCCCGGCATTTGCTGTGCTCCGAATGACGACGGTGCAGTCATCACTCAGACCTCAATCGATATGTCAAATTGCACTGTATGAGCGCCGAGGTTTGCCGTGAGATTCACCGGCGGCAGCGCCGCCTTATGTTATTGCAAATGCGCGAGTGCTCACGCCTTGTTGAGCTAATCTGCCAAATGCTGTCCAGGTGGGCATCTACTTCCCGCTGTATGATGCGCTGGCAGCGGAACTGGCGCGGGGGCCAGCTGGACAGTATGCGCCGCTAGTGGCAGGCGCCGCTGCCCGCACCGCCGCCGTGCTGTGCACATCGCCGCTAGAGCTCGTCCGCACGCGCATGCAGGTGCTGCCTCCCTGACACAATTCTGGATGCGGCTGGCTCCCGTACCGACCCAGCAGCGTTCCTCGTGCGATTGCTGTTGGCTGATGCGAAAGCATTCGCAGAAAGTGGTGTCACGCTGGCCGTTCGGCACGAATCTGGCCCGGTACAAATGTCGCGATGCGTATGCCAAACCCCTACCTGCTTTGCATGTCAACAGGCAGCGCTGCACCTGCCGGCGACGGCCGAGCTCGCGGGCGCAGCTGCCGCCAGCGCAGCGACACGGCCGAAGCTGCCCGGCATGTGGACGCACCTGCCAGTGGTGACCGGTGCTGGGATGCGCGGCCGGGTGGCAGCGCTGTGGACCGGCGTCGGCGCAACGCTAGCTCGAGACGTGCCCTTTTCGGCACTATACTGGCAGCTGCTGGAGCCGATCCGGCACGCGATGCTGCCGGCGGAGGATCCCGGAAGCGGTGGCGGCAGCAGCAGTCCCAGCGGCGGCGGCGGCGGCGCAGGCTCGCCTGCGGCGGCCACCCGGCGACAGATCATCGTCGCCAACTTGGTGGCGGGCAGCACCGCGGGCGCGATCGCCGCTGCGGTGACGACGCCGCTGGACGTGGTGAAGACGCGGGCGCAGCTGTCGGCGGGGAGCGCCGACGGCGGCGGCAGCGGCAGCATCCGCGCCATGCTGCGCAGCCTGCACGCGGACGGCGGCGTGAGGGCCTTGTTTGCGGGGGTGGGGCCGCGGGCAGTGCGGGCGGCGCCGGCATGCGCCATCGTCGTCGCATCTTATGAGGCAATCAAAACGCTCTACGCGGAGTAACAGCAACGCCCTAAATGCGGAGTGATGCTGATGGGGCCCCGCAGCAAGCCAAGACGGGGATGCGGGACAAAAGCAGAAAGGGCCAAGGGGGTCGGGCCGTGCTGTGGTGGCGGGCTGTGTCTCGGCTGGTTTCAGCAAATTGGATTGCATTGAATTAATGGCGTGAGAGCGATGACAGGTTCAGGCATCTGATTGATGACTGCTGGTGTGTAAGACATTGTCAGCTTGTGCCGCGGGGATTCTTCGCGAATATGTACATCGATACACCTTCTGTCAGGCTGGCTTTCCCACAGGATAGATACTCTGATGCCGCTGCACACAATTGATCGTGTGACACACACATGGACATGCATCTGGCAGTTGCTGTGCCTACGCTGGTGGTGCAGTCGGCTTCGGCCACAGTCAATGTGTGGCGGCTATGGACAACATTTGCTGTACAGGTGCCCAATGCAGGCATCACGAATGCTGCGGCGAGTGCCATGACGCAGCTGCTACAGACCGGCTGTCCAATAGCCACAGGCAGCATGCTGACATGCCCTCTGGCACTCATGAAAACTGCAACTTCAAGGGAGCCGTTGCATCTAGGGAGCCACGACCGTCGCCAGCGGCCGCACAGACGAATCAGTTACCAGAGCGTTGGTGACGTAAGGGTCCTGCAGCACACAAATCGAGGTCAGGTTCGCCATGTGCACCTTGGTCTGTGCAAGGTCTGTCTGCCAGCGGTGCAGAACAGCATGTTCGGCAACGGCACCCTGCCGTGAAGAGCTGAAGGGCTGTCGATGCGCGGCAGTCGTGTGTCTATGCTGAGCATATGCAGGCTGCTGGGACACTGACCTGACCATGAAAGCAGCGGTCCTCGCCGCCGCAACAACCTAAAACGGAGTTTGCAAACTCACCGCCGCAACGAAGGACTCTATCTCCTCGACGGAGGCGCCCTTGAACACGAACAGCGCGCCATCGACCGGCTCCTGCAGCGCGCCCGCCAGCACCAGCTTCCCCTTCTGGCCCTGCGGTTCAGGGTTTCTGCGGTCTTTGCAGAACGTTCCCGAGGCTCGCAATGTGGCGAAACATGTCGCAAGATGATGACGTTGGCTCCTCTGCGCAGTCCGGTCCAGCACACCGCTTCCCCTTCTGGCCCTGCGCACGCAGCATGCCGCAAGACGTCAGAACATGCCGCAGCATGATGGTGGTGCTGAGGGTGCGTCACGCAGCCCAGTCTGCTCCTGCAGCGCGCCCACCAGCACCAGCTTCCCTTCCGGCCTTGTGCATCATATTATTTTATTATTTGTTTCAACAGCAACACTCGATTTTGGCTTGCGTCCGGCGCGCAGTAACGCTGCGGCTGCGCAGCAGCGCTCGCGGACTGGCGGGTCTGGCAGCGTGTTCGGGCGCGCGCTGGTGTTGGGATCACAGGGCTGCGCGGCCAGCTGCTGTAACCATCTAGTCGACAGTCGAAGAAATTCCCCGCTCGTGGAAATGATGTGTCAAATTGGTGCTGCCAGCAGCCAGGTATGTCCCGCAGCAATGAACAGCAGTGGCATACGGGCGATCGAAAAACACAATTGTGAGGACCGCAGCACGCACCCACTCCTTGGCGGCGGCCAGGTGCTTCTCGCGGTGCGGGCCGCGCTTCTCCAGGATGTCCGGAATGTACTGCAGAAATGCACAGGCAACCTTGACGCAATCAAACTACAACTCTATTTCGTTCCTGACATTTCCTTTCGTTTGCGGCAGCCACCGTTCAGCATGCCCGAGATGTGATGCGAATGGCGCAGGGGCAGTTAGAGCAATAGGCCGGCATTAGCTTCCAGCTGTGCGCAGAATGGGACATTCAGGAGTCGCAAAGGAAAGAAGAATGCACTCACGCTGTACTGGAGCACGTAGAACTCCGAGGCGGTCGTGTTGACCTTTGGCTGGTCCGCAGGGGCGGTCGATGCCTGCATGCATTGACGCCACTCTGCAATTATGCTTACAGCCCAGCGGACTGTATGCTGTTCAAACATAATCCTTCAGAGGTGTCACAGATGCGACATTGCTTCCATGCATGATTTTATGACACTGTAAGCGTGGATAGCGCTGATGGCTGAGAACGATGGAATTGCACACCATGATCGTGCGCGCCCTGGCAGCAGACGCACGCAATGCACTGACTTTGTAGGTCGCAGTGAACGGGTGCATCGCGCGGACACCCAGCCGAGCTGCTGCGAACGACATCCTGACGGGATTGGAGCAAGCAAGGATGGTGAGACTTTTGGTGCTCGTCCAAGCGTGGGTAGAAGCGAGCCGCTGGATCAAAGAGAGAAAGTGGAATCGGTCTGTGAATGGACTGAGAATGAGAGGTAAACGAGGTTTGATCGCATGTATGCGAGGCAAGGGGAGTGAGTATCTACTCCCCGATGCAGAAGCTGGAACCTGATCGTGAAGTGGCAGGTGGGATTGCAGCTGAACTGCTTCAATTCAAGGCTACCAGCAGCAGTGAAATGCACTTTGATGCTGCAGGTGTTTGGCAACTCTGAACGGCAGCTGAGGTGGCTGATGCCAGCTGCGATGGCAGAACGAACTACAACGAGGGCTGCCTGGGTTCAAACGTCCGGCGTCATCGCGATGCACATCGGCACGGCGCCGCGCACTGTCAAGCGTGTTCTATGTGTACCCGCCGCTTAGGGCTTGTACTCGTCCTTCTGTGCCTGGGAGAGCGAGCTCCACTCCTTGCCCGCCAGCGACATCGCGTCCGTTGTGGCCACCTGCAGCCATTTGCCGTGCTGACGCCTCAGCACAGGCTTGGATCACGGTTTCCAGCAGCACAGTTTGTGCAGATGGTGCTCCTGTGCTGTCCAGAGACCAACGGCATCCGTTGTGAACCACAGCACGCTTGCAAGGCACGAAACCATGCTGAACCGCGTCGCAGCAATCTCAAAAACGAGTATTGAAAGCGGGCAGGGTAGCTCCAAGAAAGGCCGCGCACCCCTTTCTCGGCGTTAACGAGCGGCAGGCGCTGCTTCACGAAGATGTTGTAGGCGCTGGGCGTTGCAGCTGTTGCAGGTGTGAGGTAATCGAGCAGGCACAGGGAACCATATAATAGCGCACCCGCTTCTCGGCCTTGATGAGCGGCAGGCACGGCTTCACGAAGATGTTGTAGGCGCTGCTGCGCATTGCAGCAGGTTCAAATGAAACGAAGGAGCGGGCATGGCAGCTTCCAAACTACGCACCCCCTTCTCGGCCTTGATGATTGGCAGGCGCTGCTTCACGAAGACGTTGTAGGCGGAGGGGGGGCGCGTCGACACCTTCTTGACCGGCTTGGGCGGTGGCTTGGGCGGCCCGTCCGGGTACTCCTTGTCAAAGGCCACCTTGGCCGCGGCGGCAGCCTCCTTGTACTTGCCCTGTAGCAGTCATGAATAACGCACTTCACGTCTTGGAATTGTGGCAGGTCTCTGAGCGAGTGCTGCGGATCAATCGAGCTTGTATCTAAGCCGCAGGGACTGGGATGCCGTCGCAGCGTTGCGATGTGCCACCCAGGCGGCGGCGATCCACCCAGGCGGCAATCCACGCAAGATCCCGCGTATCGCCACAAGCGGCTCGTGGATGCCTTCTGCCAGAAATCCGGCTGGGCCAAGACATTCGCGATTCGTCACCCGAAGGGCGCACCTTCTCCGCCTCTGACAGCGCGGCTCGCAGTAGTACTCGCTATCAAAAGAGTTTATTGCACAAACTATTCCCCAATCACAGCCCAGCAAAACAGGCGCGCGCACCTTCTCGGCGTCAGACAGCGCGGCCCACTGCTCGCCGACGATCTTGCCGAGCTGCTTCACACCCTTTTTGTCGGGGTGCTGCGCCGCGATGCTGCCGTAGTTCTCCTTCACAAAGCGCGAGTATGCCGTCGCCGGCCGCTTCACCTTGCCCGCCGGCGCGGCGGGCTCCTCCTCCTGCACGTCGGCATGGTACATTGAAATCATGTTTGCCTGCAAGTCGGCCTGTCGGGGTGGAGACTCTGGAGACACGGCAATCCCCTCTGCACTGCGCATCAGTCAGGGCCTTCAGTGGCCTCTACCAATGAGGCGACCAGGTGTCAGGGGCATTTCTGAAGGGTGCAGCAGCAGGCTGATCAGTTTTGCGAGCGCACCGCAACCGCCGAGGCGTAGGCCACCGTCGAGTGCGAGCGCGTCAGCGCGGGCGCGATGCTGCCGCCATTGAGTGCTCGCGGCAGCACGCTCAGCCGCTGCCACGACCTGATGAGGCCCGCCATGTTTGCCTGCAGCGTGACAGTTGGATGGTGACGTTTCATGAAAAGACCCGATAACACGCAAGCTCCCTGCTTACCCCAACTAGCTTGCGTGGACAGCGCAGCATGCTGTCCCGCGCCGCCTTGCCGACACTGCAACTTGGTTGAAGGTGTCAGAGGTCAGAGATGAGACTGGAACTGACGCGTGCGGTCTGAATGAAGCAGGGTCGGGCAGAGCTGTTCGCCTGCTGGCCTGGGACCAGCAGGTGACAGCTCGGCACTCGATCCACGGAAGCACGATCAGTTTCAGCTGCCTTACTGCCGTCGATCGGTGCAGCAAAAGCAGCGTCGTCTGTCTCCGTGGCATTGGGAGGCGGGGACAGCCCAGCAAGGCACTGAGACTTATCGGGCTGTTCAAGCTTCAGCACTCGCAGATGTTGTACACGAACCACTGCCTGCACAGCAGACAGCTGGTGTGATCTTTCGAAATAGGTGTTTCCAGCCGATCAGTATGCACCTGTCGTCGCTCGAGCTGCGGCGCTGCCGCCTGTGCAGTCGGGCGGCTTCGAGACGATGTGATTGCACCGCCTTGCAGGAGGCTGGCTGACAGCATGTAGGAGACGGGGATCCGGCTACTGAGGGCAACAAACAAGCTACCGAGGAGTCAGGAGCAGCCAAGGCGTGTAAACGAGCTCTGCATGCCGTCTGCCTGCCGGCAGTGCCTGCGCATGCGGATTTGAAGACTCATCCCGCCAAAACTGTCTGCAATGGTACTTAGAGTCTGCATTTGGTACTTAGGAATCCTAAGTTAGGATCCACGCGCGCCTGAACATCGGAACACGGCACAGCAACCCGTTGCCTGCACGACATGACGACATGGCAGACATGGCTCACAGTATCATAGCGCAGAAGGTCGATCGCTTCCGCCACGGGCCACCGACACCCCGCGAGCTGAGGTGGGTATCCCATTTTCAGTGGCTGCCGTGCGTGCCGCTGGTGCAGAGCAGTTGCAATTCATAACACCTGACGGCGATGTTGGCATCATGTGCAGGCAAGCGCATAGCGGCAGCGATAATTTTTGGTGGGGGCAGTCTGGCAGGTCTCCAGCTTGTGGCGGACAGTGCAGGAGCGGCACATCAGCAGCACAGTCTGCAACGCCAAGCGACAGTCGTAGCAATCCGCAGGAGGGGCAGCACAGCAAAGATGGAAAATCATATTGCCCAAGCTTGGATGCACACGGAGTGATATCAGGCAAGAATCCATGTCGCAATTCCAGCCTGGGCTGCCAGCATTTGCTTTCAAACGCTTGTCGAGCTGACTGCAGCTTGCCTAAGCTTGAGGAGGATACGATGTTGTGGTGCAAGTTGTCCTATCCTGCTATATTCTCACGCAGGCATCGGGTCCTTGCCGCATTGCAATTTCGTCCAGCCACCCGCCTTCTGCAACCCGCAGCATGGCGGCGGCGCCATAGCGGCAGCTGATGAGGCAGGCATCGACATCCACATCGCCAGACGATTTTTTTTGCATTGGATTTCTGTCAGTGCATCCGATGCATCCTTCTCTTTGCTAGTTGTGTTCTCGTTTTGTGAGGAGGTCCGTGCGGATAGCCCACCCGTTCTTTCATCTCCACAGACGGGAGGATACTGGGACGAAGATTGGGGCCACGCGGTGCAGCAGGGCCAGGAGGCCCCTGCAAATGGCAGCTCAGCAACCGCTGTGCTCACCGCCGCTGCACGCGCTGCTTACGGCGCCGCTTGCGCTGCCGCTACAGCACACATGCTGCCACGATCGTGGCTGGATAACGACGCGGTGTTTCAATTGCAGCAATGTGGTGAATCGTCACAGCTCGAAGCAAGCATGTTGCTGCCGCCCATGTCGCGGTTGCGGCGACGCCGGCATCGTCACAGAGTGTTTCAGGCAGCTGACGGCAAGTTTGACAACAGGACGGCCGAGCCGAGCCGTCTACAAACGCGCAAAGACATTGCTTCATCGTCTGACACGGACGGCTGATGCCTTTTACTACAGAGTCTTGCATCATGTTCGCATTCAGTATTGGAAGCAAGTCCCCAGCAAAGTAGCCCCAGCAAAGTAGTCGGCTCTCTAGCAGATCGCACAAAACACAGGATCACAATCCTCAAAAACATGCCGTCCAGCGCGGCAGCAAAATCAACTCTGATATCAACGCTGCCACACCAGAAGGCACCTGCTCACCCTAGCAATGATCTGAATGTGTCTATACCTACGTATTGATGCTGGGCGGGCCCTCAAATCGGGCCAGCCCTCTGCGGCGACTCTGCTCAAACTAAAAGCAGGGCTGCACCAGTGCTGCCTGCAACACCAAGTTTGTTCTAGTCCATAGCGAGTTCCATGCACTGCAGCAAATAATCGTGCAGCTCGTCCAGCGTGCGTGTGAAACCCGCCGTGCTGATGCGCACCACCGGCACCGCCCGCGCCTGCGTGCATACAAAAGATCAATTTGAAACGTAACTGTGGTGATTGCTTCGACTGGGTAGCTGGGTGCCGGCGGAGGCGTTCGGCAAGAATGCAAGCATAGCAGTGCGCTGCAGGACGTCAGTTATGCACTATCGTGTGACAAAGAGTGCATGTGCATGTGCAGCCCAGTTACGCTGGAGCGATGCGACTGCGCCATCATGCAGGTGATGCGGGCACCGCAGTGTTGATGACCCGGCCAGAAGCAGAGTTATGTGAACTGGCGCACTTGGTACGCGCAGAAGTGGTCCTGCAGCAGCCGCACCCGCGACAGCGCCTCCGCGTCGCTGCAGTAGCGCCTAGCCTCGGGCTCAGACTGCGGCAGGTTAGAACCGCAACAATCACCTTGAGCACTCCATGTTGACACCACAGCATCGCGTGCTCATGCGCCTTGCGGTGGATCACAGGGTATTGAAAGGATAGCTTGAAATGCCATCATAGGGCCGGGCAGCACCTCCTGCCGGGCGAGCCACTCCTCCAGCAGCGGCGGGTGGTTCTCGCTTCATCCATCCTCAGCACGACTCGCAGCATGCACAGTTGCATTTGAACGACTGTCTTCAACTGCAAGTCGGTACCTGCTGCGGGGCGAGCCACTCCTCCAGCAGCGGCGCGGGGTCCGCCTCGTCCATGTTCGGATACAAACACAGTCGCATCCAACATACTTTCTTTTGTATATTAAAGGACGGTACCTGCTGCCGCGCGAGCCACTCCTCCAGCAGTGGCGCGTGATCCGCCTCGTTCATGCTGAGCACGATGGGCACAAACACCGGGCCCGGCTGCGCGTCTTCATCTGTCTCCGGCAGCGCCGCGCCAGCCGCATCGGCGGCGCCGCCCTGCACGACATGAGAATTGTATAAGAAACCTTGGTGTTGCACCATTTCCGCGCTGCTGCCTTGCGCTTCTGCGTTGCCTCGCAGCTGCTGCGATGCTTGGCGAGGCTGCAGCCAGCTGCTGAATGGCATGCAACTTGTTGCTCAGGGTTGAAGGCCCGATACAGGTTGAAAAGGGGTGCTCACCGTTGCATCAGCCGTCAGGCTGACCTGCCCGCCGTCGCTGAAGCGCACAGATTTTGAGCTGCGGCGGACCGACTCGTCCGTTGCTGCGGCGGCGTGTGTATTTGCATCTGCAGCGGCAGAGCCAGAGCCAGAGCCAGAGCCAGAGCCAGAGGCGTCAGCATCCACCGCGGGCTCGCAGGCGCCAGGGGGCAGCTCGCCAGGAGGAGCAGCAGAGTCCTGCTGCTGACTTGACGCGCCGTGCGCTGCCGCTGCCTCTGCTGACTGCTGCCGCTCCGCTGCCGGCTGGTCGCTGCTGGCGGCGCCGGCAGCGCCATCGCCCCGGTGCCGCAGATGCAGCTTGGTCAGCGCGGCGTCCACTGCCTGTTGCGTGGAAACGACAGAGTGTGAAACCGACAGAACATGCATGCTGAGGACGTTATATGCATTCTCGTTATTGCGACCAGCTGCAACCATGTCCAGGTCCTCAATGACTGCAACGAGCACATGCGTTGCTGTTCTGACTATGAGCCGGAACCGCCGTCGATGTGATTACAAAGCGCTTCCAACACTGTCAACAGTGGTACCTGGTGCCGGTCGAAGCCGGGGCGCAGCGATTCCAGTAGCGCCTTTGCTGCCGGCCACGGCGCCAGCCGCGGCTTGAGGCTCGTGCCGCCGCCGCCGCCGCCGGAGACATTGCTGTCTGCCCGCCGCAGCGCAAACAGCACGTTCGAGGTGCCGCCGGCGGTGGCCGCACGCCGTGGCGGCGGCCGGGCCGGCGGCGGCTGCGCGGCTGCCGACGTGGCAGCGGAAAGGTCCTCCTGCAGAGACGCCGACCGCCCGGGCATTCTGCAAGACACGAAAGTGATTTAGCTCATTAAAACAAAACGGAACATGCATCTGAGAACAGAACACACACATGTGTAGAGGAGAGTGTCAGGAGGCTGCCGTGTGTTGCAAGTGCCGAAGTCAAACAGGCGGCCAGACTTGCGGCAGCAGCATGCTTGCACCCGACCAAAAACGCAGTCTGCTGCTGTGCCCACCTGCGCAGCCGCTCCTTGAGGCGCTGCCTGGTCGAGCCGGACGCCGCTGTCTGCAAATCCCCGCTGGTCCGGCCGAGGCCGCCGCTGCCTGCCTCTGGCGCCACGCCTGACTGCCGCGCTGCCGCCGCCGCGGCTGCCACATTAGCATCTGGCGTTTGGCTCAACGAACCGCTGGACGCGGCGCAGCCAGGCTGCGCTGCGCTGGGCCCTGCTGTGGCATCTGCTGGGCCGGCTCGCAGCTCCGGCGTGCTGCCGCTCGCTGGCAGCGCAATGGGCGCTGAGGACTCCAGCGGCTGATGCGGCGTCGGCGGGGTTGCTTGTGTGCGGCCTGCCGCCTCAGCTGACGCTGCAGCTGCCAGCAGCTGACTGTCTCGCGGGTGAGCCGCCGCCGGCCGCGATGCTGCCGGCTGCGCTGGCGGCGCGGCAGGCGACTGCAGGTGGTTCAGCCCGTGGCGCCCAAACTCGTAGAGGTACATGCCCGGATCCAAGTGCAGGCCCTCGATGATGAAGGACTTGCCATCGCGGATGCACTGCGTGGTCAGACAGGCGACTTTGGGTGTGAGGGTCCGCAGGATTAGGTGGATGTCCGCTTGCTAGCAGAATGGCGGCAATTACAGAGAGGTTGTGGATTGCTGCGAAGGGGCCGCTGCCTTGGTTGTGATGCACGACCGTGAGGAAGGCATGCAGCATGGTGTCAGGAGGGTGCAAGCAAGTAGAACGGGCGGAGATAGCGGACTCGCTGACGGAACGTTCCCCGACAGAACCCGAACCCAGCACCTTACCTTGCCCAGGTCGGCGTCGATGCCGCGCCGTACAATGGCGCACTCGCGGTGGAACTCCGGCAGCACCTCCTCCGGCGGCAGGTCGGCCCGTCGCCACAGCGGCGCCAGGTTCAGTGGCGCCACTTGCGATGTCCGCAGCAGCTGCATGTTGAGGCACGGTAGAGAGTTCGAGAATTTTCAGACGATGTCTCTTCCTATCGCCACAGCGGCGACGGGTTGAGCGGAGCCGCTTGCAACGTCCGCGGCAGCTGCGTGTGCATCGATTCAATAGTTTCCAGCAGCTTCTTTGAGCGGCGCAACCCTTCAGCGACCCTGACCAGATCAGCACATTTCTCTGCCTTGAGGCACAGAATGTCAGCGCCAGCCCCGGTTGTGTTTATGCAAGTTAAGGTGACGCACCTGGTAGATGATGTCCGTCTGCAGGACATTGGGCAGGTTCAGCCGCGCCGCCAACTGCTGCGCCAGCGTGGATTTGCCTGCACAGCATTGAGGGATTCATCACTCACACCTGGTCATCCCAAGCTCGACATGACAGCATGAGAGGCTGACATCCATCAAGGATTTCTCCGCAAGTTGGAAGTGCTGGGACACGCCGCAAATGTTGCAGCAGCGGAATCTGGTGTGTCACACACCGGTGCAGGCGGAGCCGGAGATGAAGATGACCAGGGGGCGGCGCTGCAGGTGGAACCGCGTCACCATCTTGTACCGCCGCACGTGTTGTTCCCCGAAGCCGCGGCTCTGCATGATCTGGAACAGCACCTCCTCCATCTGCGCCTGCGTGCGGGGCAGAGACAGCACAGGTTTCGTGTCAGGCAACCATTAAGCATTAAAGAACACTCAGCAATGGTGTTTCCTGTGTGTCGCTCGCCAAGCCGCGGTTCTGCATGATCTGAATCAGCACCTCCTACATCTGCGCCTACGTGACAGTGCAGAGATAGCACAACGTTTCAGCGTTCTTGAGGGATCAATCTCTACGTGCTTCTGCAATGCTGCTGGCAGCTCTGATGCACCGGGGCCATGGGCGCCGCGTCTAGTCGGATGCGCGACATGCTGCTGACCGTAGCACGAAAACATAGATTTAACGACAGCCAGTCGGAAGTGAACTCGCCTGGGCTATGTCCAGCAGGTCGTTGTCCACGCAGTACTTCTTCAGCTCCAGCGCGATTTTGACCGCCTTCATGTGCGGGATCTTGGTGACCGTCAGGCTGCGGCTGACCAGGAAGCGCGACAGGACGTAGTAGTGCGCCCGGTCGTCCCCGAGCCAGACTTTGACCTGGGATACATGAGCGGTGAGGCTCAGAGCCGCTCTGCATATCGCTGCTGGCATGCGAGAGTTGCACCTGGCGGTTGCGCACCTTAACGAAATCATACTTGCTGGCTGCCTTGCGGGAGTCCTGGTGGTTCTCGCGGGCCAGCTTCTCCTTCGCAAGTTGAGAGTTCTCCTTCACCAGCTGCGAGTCCCAGCTCACGTCTTTAGCGAAAGCCATGGATCCCGATCTACAACACTAGGGTGCCAAGCATTTTGCGGATATAGATGCTGCAGCGATGTCGATGCGCCGAAACGGCTGTGAAAGTACGCGAAAGACCAATACCAATGCAAACAGCTCTGTGCCTGGCTCTCCTGGAGCGTTTCTGACCTTCCCGCGATCGAAATTGCCGCTGCCTGCTTCTCGGCGGTAAAGCTCGGCGGAAAAGCTCCGGTGTGAATAGGGAGTGCCGAGGAGCTGTCTCGGAAGGGTCGATGAAAAAAGGCACAGAAACGGAGTTCGTTTTACAGCGGGCAAATGGTGGGCATGACCTCATCTCGAGCTGAATCAGATGGCAACTGGAGCCATTTTTTTGAATACTACAGGACATCATGTGGATTCAAACACATCAGCAGAGCTGAAACAATACAAGAGTGTGCCTCGGCCTAGCTGGGCATCCACGGGCGGCAAGTGGGTTGAGTTGATAGTCCCACATGCTGCCGCATACTGTATATGGAAACCTACATAGGCGCCTGCGAACTAATCAGGCGTCTGTATCATACTGCACGACGGCACAGCCTCGGCATTTCATGCTGCCTCGGCTGGAGCGTGAATAGCGCGTCACTCCTCCGGATAATCCTGCGGTGCCTTGCCACAGTGGTGAAGGCCCAGGAATGGCTCCCTGCAAGTGAAATTGTTTGTTGATGTTTTGCCTTCATTCTGTGCATGAATGCTGCGTTATTTGAAGCAAAGGAGCCGTGCCGATTCCGTTCAGATACTCGGCACGTCAGTACACAGAGCGAACTGCGCACGCACCGGCACTGCCAGCAGAACTCGTGGCCGCAGCCGCCCAGCATTGGCGGGCATTGCATGTACCTGTCGTACAACAAGAGAATCTGAAGCCACTTCACACTGCATATACTGGACGAATGCAGAATTTCTATACTATGCTTGAGCAGCCATGACCGCCACTGACAAGGAGTGACCTCCTGTACTCACTTGCAGCCACCCGACTTCTCGATGACCTGCAGTTGCAGTTGCAGCAAGGTCCAAAAGACTTGAAGTACTGCTGCTCGCACTTGCTTGTGCCCTCACTCTTGCGCTCACTCTTGCAACGGTTCTGCATCTGCAGATGCGCCTGCTCTTGTATTCATTCGCTTAGGAACGTGCAAGAGAACTTGAACTCACGAGGTAGCATTGCGGGCAGCGCTGTACTGCCTTCTTCTTCCGCCGGCACCACTCCACCAGCGTTGCGTCCTGCGATAGAAAAATCAAGGGTGCACGGCATGGCTGAGCACTGCAGAGCTGTACACTGGCCACTCGAGCAGCCCTCTGCGAGGCTACTGTCGTTTGATGGAAGCTGCCTTGCTGGCACAGGATCCGACGAATGTAGTGAAGCGGAACCAAGAGCGCGGCTTGCTGGCACAGGATTCTGCTCTCGCACCTGCACATTGGGGCTGCACAGCGTGCCGGCATGCTCCGGACGGCCGCAGCGGGGGCAGTACCTGCCCAGCAAACAGAAAAACAGAGCGCTCAGAAACAAAATCGACCACAAAATATAGAGTGTCTGCTAAACCCGTCAACACCCAGAGAGTGTCGGCTAAACCCGTCAAAACCCACAGATGCACGTCAGTGCCTTGCGCCGCAGTCGGCCCCGGGCACGGCGGCAGCGCCGCGCCGGTGTGCCTTCTCCGCTAACACAAACAAGCACGGGCTCTGACCCAAAAGCAATGGCGCACACAAAGGGCGGTACCTCGCGCGGCAGCCGGGCCCCGGGCACGGCAGCGGCGCCACGCCGGCGTCGACCCACCGCCGCCGCAGCCCGCACGCTACCGTGCGCCGCCGCCGCACCGAGGTGCCGAGCGCCTCATGCACATCCGCCACCGCGATGCTGCCCCTGTGGCCGCAGGCCGTGCACCTGCGTTCCAGTGGCACATGCATGCACATGAGTTGTAAGGGTGAATGTCGGCGGGAGTTTGGCGCCACATCTACATGCCCAGCGCCTCATGCAGTTCGCACGTCCGCCAGCCTGGCGGCTTCGATGTCCTCGGTAACCTGAGTGGACCAATACAGCAGGTGCTGTTTTGTGGCGGCATGCAAGCACCCGAAGGGCACGCCGCAGGCGGCGGCGAAGCGCGCCCGGGGTTGTGTATGTTATCCCGCCGCGCGTCTGCCGGCCGCAGCGGCATGATCCCTTTTGACGAACAAAACGAAGAGCTCACATGGAGCCTGCCTCGGGGAAAGCTCGGGGGAGAGTTCAGGGAGAAGCTCAGGGAGAGCTCAGGGAGAAGCTCACCCGAAGGGCACCTCAGGGAAGATGTCAGGGAACAGCTCAGGGAAAAAGCCAGGGAAAGCGGCAATGCGGGAGTCGCGCCGCGTGCCTGCCAGCTGCAGAGTCTGCAGCTCGCTCGGCCGCAGCACATAACCTCTGGGGCTCTCTGATGGGTTGAAACGGGAGCAGAACAGCGTGCGCTTACCCAAGCATCCCGCCGCGGCCGCCGGCGTTGCGCGCCACGCGCTGCGCATCCGCCAGCCGCAGCGTCAGCTCCGTCAGCGGCAGCGCCACCTCCAGAGTGTCGATTTGAGCTTTGCAGGTTTCACATTGAAGACGACAGGAAACATAGTGCGCTCACCCGAAGGGCACGCCGCGGGCTGCGGCGATGCGCGCCTCCCGCCGCGCGTCCGCCAGCCGCAGCGTCAGCAGCTTGCTGGGCAGTAGCGCCATCTCCAGGGCTTTTCGGAGTGTTGAGATAGGAGCAAATCAGCGAACGCTCACCCGAAGGGCACGCCGCGGGCGGCGGCGATGCGCGCCTCCCGCCGCGTGTCCGCCAGCTGCAGCGTCAGCAGCTCGCTCGGCCGCAGCGCTGTCTCCAGGTGGCCCGCGGCGTAGGTGCCGCCGCAGCGCTCGTCAGCCACGGGCTCGTCGTCTTCCAGAAACGCCAGGCACTTTAGCGACTTGAGGCCCGCCTGCGTGACGCAAGCAGTGTTACAGGGTTTCGATTTGCGTTTCCTGTATATTTACAACTGAACCGTGAGCATCGTCCTCGAGGAACGCCAGGCGCTTCAGCGACCTGGAGCCGCCTGCGTGATGCAGCGATGGGTCTTACAGAGCATCTTGCAGAGGTTTGTACAGGAAATTGACCTGAAAAATGTGAGTATCATCTGTCACTGCCTTTCATGTGGTCATGTCCAAGGAAAATAGATTCCGCACACTGCTCAGGAAACTGCGTTATTCTGTGCCGCTTTGGTATGCAGCATCTGCTGCAATTTCTCACTTGCAGCACAATGACAGCAGTCGATGGGCAGCCCCGCACCTGCAGCCCATGCGTGTAGCAGATGTACTGTCGCAGGCACAGCGAGCAGACGCGGTGCGATGCGGTGCAGGCGCACAGTTGCTCGCGCTCCCTGCCAGAGCAAGTGCCAGTACTCAGATCAGGCAGCGCCAGGGTTTGTGCTCCAGGAGTGCGGGCCGTAGGCACTGCACACAGGCCGAAAACACACGAGTATGTGCCGCACCATGAATTTCAGGAATGCGTGACTACCTGAAGTCGCCGCACAGCTCGCACACGCCGCTGCCGGCCGCGCTGCCAGCCGAGCTGCTGCCTGACGTGCTCTTCGGCATCGCATCCGAGCTGGCATCATCCGCCGGCGCCGCCGGCCCCGGCATAACGAAGTCCGCATCTGCGGCAGCCGCGACGGCGAGGCGGCGCAGGTACTGCGTCACGGACGGCAGCTTATCCGCCGGCAGCGGCGGGCTGGAGGCGTGCAGCGCAGCAAACCTCTCCCTGCGGCAGCGGCAGCGGGACGATACATCAAAGTGACAAAAGATTGTAAATTATCGAAGCTGACAATCCTGAGAGTCAGAGTGCTGAAATGTACAATGGGTCAACGATGCGGGCGGAATCATGCATGCGCACGACACTGTGTTTTCTTGCTCACCTGAACCTATCTGATGATGCAATCTCCTGGACTGCTGAGCAGATAAGGTAGTGCTTGTCTGCCGGGCTGCCGCCTTTGCCCGCCATGTGCTGCTGCAGCCACGCGTGCAGCACGTCTGGCGTCTGCTCTGGGAACACGGCCTGGAAAAGGTCGAAGCCATCCCTGCACATAAACCGGCGGCGCACATCCGTGATGGCAGCAACTGATGAGTGGCTCTCCAGGTGGACGACCATCCGTGCATTCAATGCCTCTTCGCGTGCATGATCATCCAAAGGAAGCCTTTTAAGATGGTGATTATGTACCTTGTGGCGACGCTGACGCCGGCGAGGCACTCCAAATCGATGTCAGGTTGGCTGCCAATGTAGGCGGGAACACCATCCGCCACTGTCCGGGGCATAATCAGCATGCTTGGATTCAATAATGAGCATGGGCGCCCGACAGGATGCGGCATGCCAGATAGGCAAGATATAGATTGCAACATGCGTGCAGGGCAGCATCTGTCGCAAGCTGCACCTGGACCCCGCAAAGTCGACTTGTCTAGGTGGGGAAGCGCCTCCGCTCCCTCTCTGCATGCCAACAGGCGATGCTGGCTTCACGGACATTGCAGGAGCTGTACTGCAAGTTGAAGGGAGGATCGCCGCGCGAATCCCGCGCACGATCGTCTGAACCAAGCTGGAACTATATCTGCAGACCTTGTCGTCGGCCCTGGCGCAAGCGCTGCCACAAATCCTTAGGTCCAGGCAACCCTTGAAAAGCAAGCTCATATTCCGGAACCGCTGCCGAAGGCTGTGAGCCATCAGGCCGTTTGCCCATGCATGATGTCAGCTACGTACACACAGTGTACCCACCTTTGCTGCTGCTGTCGCTCGCGAGTGAGTTTCGCCCCCATCTTCAAGGTGTCAGACGAATCGCTCTTTACAAAAGCAAGTCTGGCTGCGACAGCGGGTCTGACACACGGCGCATTCTACAGAGAGGATACCTGTCAGGCTGGCTCCCCTTTCGAATTGCGCACCTGCTCGCAACTTATATGCCTGGTGCAGCTGCCTTGCCTCGGAGGATGTGTGAGTCATCCAGGCGAGATCTCCTCGTGCAGATCTGCCGTTTTGCTCGTCAGTCTAAGGCTGCACTGTCATCTTGTTGCAGGGTCGTTTCTCTTGATCGACACCTCAATCAACAAGCCAGTTGCCGCTCATGTCCTGACCCGACTGTTGCTTACCAGTGCGCGCACAGCATGTACTGCGAATTCTCATGAACACACTGCGGAAAAGGGCCCAGAAGCTTTGCCAGAAGTCTGGAATGTATTCGTTACCGTTTGGACTGATCGTGAGAGCATGCAGTCCATGTACGGTCGGGACGGCGCTGGTTGGGCGTGCCACAGCGGGTGGTCAGGTGTCGATGAACAGTCCCCCGCTCCTCCTGATTGATGTCCTCGATTTGATTCCACCACAGGAACTCACATGACCCCCGGCTTCCAGCCAGGCAGGCATGCATCTGGCAATTGTGTGCCACCCCTGCCAAAGTCATGGAGGCCTGATGCAATGTTCTCTTCGACAAGGCGGCTGTGCGGTAGATATGGCTGCTGCGTTTCTCGTCATCACACTCCAGGAAGCGTGAAGGAAGCACAGTGCTGACTAGCGAGGAAGTGTGCGGCGGCAAGCGGCGCTGTCGTGCGCTGAAATCAGCGCCTGCGACACGGCGCACGGTCGAGCCCAAAGAATTGGTAAGGCCCAAGCTGGTCCATGAGACGGTCAAGGTACTGAAAAATGAGTGAGAACCAAAGGAGGGGCGAAGGGCAGCGCTGCAAATTGGCAGCGCGGCTGTTAGCAATCACCGCCGCAGCTGCCGCCAGGTGCGTAGCGGGCCGGATCAGCGCGGGCTGTCTACCTAACAGCTCATCAACAGGAAACATTGTTGAGAAATTTGTCCTCGCAGTGGCTCGACGAAGGGAAAGATTCAATCTTGGCGTCGGGCCGCGCTTTCGTAGATTCCGAGGCACCGCTGCTGCTCAATTATTATTCGGCGGCAAAATGCCTGCACCATTGCCCGCGTGTCGATCGGTCGAGAAGCAGAACCTCAGTCTGGACTGTTGATGATGGAGCGGCGCGTCGCGATACAGCGCAAGACTGAATCTCAGGGCGGAAAGCACCTCAACACTCAAGAAAGGCCTCGTGCATCGCAACGCCTCGAATTTCCCGTGACCCTTGTGCGACGCACAGTTGGGACATGTTTCATTCGCACATTGGCTGCCTCGAGATCGAGCCGCAACTATCGCGTCTGATGACGAGCGGGAACGGAGATATGCGGCTGGACAGCAATGACGACCGCATCATGGGACAGCAGTCTTCAGCTCCTCGACCACAGCGAGCAATTACTCGAGGTGCATCAAAGCAAATTAAAGCAAATTTGCTGTACAGCAAAGCAACTCGAGTAATTGCTCGCTGTGGTCGTTGATTCACATGTGAATCAACCCAGCAGGGCTCGTGACTGCACGGGCGACATCTCATCGTCAACACCACGTCTTTGATGCCATGCTGCGTTGCAAAACGGTGGACCAGGGAAAGGTTCGGCCTGCGGCTTGCTTGCCGTGGTCTGCATTGAACGGACCGAAGGCCGTCAAATAGATGTACAGTAACGCAAAGTGCGATTTGATCGAAGCCTGAAGGCCGCCTGATGGCGTTCCCTGGTCTGCGGCGTCTGGCCCGCAGATGCCGTCCTACGCGGCAGCTCCCGGCACGCCGACGCCTGCCGGCACGCTGCCAGGCCCGCCCACTTCCCCGCCAGCGGCTGCGCAGCGCGGCGGGCCCAAGGGCCGCAGCTCTGGGTGGCAACAATTCGACCTCCAGCCACGGCGGTGCCAAGCGCTGTGGCTAAGGGGTAGCCGCCAGCCCCACCCTGCGCCGCCTCATCGCGTGGAACGTCAGCGGAAACATGACGAATGCCACTGGCGAGGTGGCGCGGGCAAGACAGTACTTGCAGACGGCAGACATCATCATGGTCTCCGAGACTCAGACTGATGCATGCAGACTTCGATGACGCATTTGCTAATTTGACGTGTTTACCCTACTAGCAAAAAAGGGATCGGTGAGGGTTTGCTGTGGGCCGTTAGGCGCAGCCCGCCCTATAACACGCAGTTACAGCACAAGGACGAGACTTCGTTGTGGGTGAGGATAACTGATGCAGCAGGCATGCAGCCGGCGTGGTCAGTGGGGGTGGTATATATCCCGCCTCAAGGATCTCGACAGCTGCAGTCAAACACGATGCTGGTCCACATTACTGAGCCCACATATGCTGCACACTCGGTGACACATGAAGCTCATATGTCAGTGACGCATTCTATGCTCAGCCGCCTGCTGGAGGCGTGACAGACCCACAAGACTTCTTCATCACCCGTTGCCTGCCAGTATTTATTCGTTGTTGAAATTTTGCTTGCGGCGGCATGGTGAGCGTCCAGCATGGTTCATGCTGCTGGATACATCTCACGGCTGGCTGCCTGCAGCTCCGTGCCGCCTGCCGAGCGGCGGCCAGATCTGACTTGAGCCGCGACACGGCTGGCCTCGGTGCCATGGCCATCAGTGATGCCGCCAAGTCACCCATCAGTGCGACGGCGGCGTCTTGTTGCCACGTCACCCTCCGTGCAGCGTGGAAATGAAGGTCACGATGTCGCCCTCGGTGAGCTCGCTCTCCAGCTGGCCGCTGCAATCCAGCAGGCCGCTGTCAGCAGTTTAGTTTCTTGTATGTCAGGCATGCTGGCACGGGTTTATATATGCAGGCGTGCACTGCAGTCTTGCTGCATTCCTGGCGAAGTGTGGCGCCTCACCTGAGCTCCCAGTCCACATCGTTCACGAGCACCAGGATGCCCGGCCGCCTGCACCAGCAGCACCCCTTTTTACACCTTGCCATGCGCGCTGCAAGATGTGTCATGCATGCCGCTCCAGACGGCAGCGACTTCCGTGCACCCAGCTGATGCTGTACAAGAAGCTTCAGCCGCACAGAGATCTCATTCGAATCGAGATCGGATGAGAACATGCATTCTTTATAAAGCTTTATGCATGAACAAAGCGGCGCGCTCAAGACTCACACAGAGTCCTCCTTCATGAACAGCTCTGGTCGCTCTGTCAGCAGGTTGTCCCGCATCCACGGCAGCAGCTCCCTGATGTCCAGCTGCAGATATGAAATATGCAGAATCCTGCGCCTGCTTTGCTGCCAGGTTGGCGCCTTGCGCATTGGCACTGTGCAGATTTTGCGCAGGTGGCAGCGCGCAGTGCCGTCTGGCCGGCTTACTGTGCCATTTGCGGGGAGCGGCACGTCCGCGGCTACCTCCTTGTGCTTGTCGAACAGCAGCTCGAGGCCCCCGCTGCAGGCATGCAGAAGCAGAGTCAGGTGGAAACCTGGGCGTCGTGCAGGCAGCCTGCCAAGTACAATTCTTGAACACTGCATGAGGTGAACACGTGTATGATATATGGATCTCACCTGAAGTGAAAGTTGAGTTGCACCATACCACTGCAAGCCTTCTGAACGTCACATGCAGTCTAGTTTTGTTGCAAATGACGAATCTGGCAGCCTTTTCAAAGAATGGCTTTTGCGCAGAGCGAGGCGCAGATTGAGGGCAGATCGTTCGAGGCTGAATCTAGAACTCTCAGCTGCAAGTCTGGGTCTGCGAGCTGGTTGCACCTGAATGCTGACTTGCACGTGACACCGCGGGAAACCAGCATGTCGCAGATTGAGCTCGGCACACTGCCAACAAGCGACGCCGACTCCACGGTCGGGAAAGTGTCTGCCTCGTCTCCTGATCGTGTGGACTGCGCGATTGCAATTTCGCTGGACTGAGGACTACCGCTTGGCACCAGGCATGAGCATTACCCCTCTGTGACTCTCGGAGATTGAGCGCTGCGCACGCGGGGATGCAGGGCAGTATCCTACCGCTGCGGTCGCCCGCGCACTGCAGAGCCAGCCAGTCACCACCCCCCGCACGCGGCCGCAGCATTAGCAGGGGTTCACCCAGCAGGCATCGACTGCAGTCCAGCGTCAGCCGAGCCAGCGCAGCCTCGCAAGGTGACTTCTTCAAAACTTTAGCACACAGTCGAAGCTGACAGCCTATGAATGCCTGCATCTGATAGTACATGACGTCCACAGGCACCATATCTGGGGCATCCCACACAGGGCCTGCACAGCAGGAGCGCCATCTTCAGCCGTTCGCAAAGTGCGACGCTGCTCGCACCCTGCATTTTGCGCAGGGGCTGTCGAAAGCACGTCGGAGGTAGTAGCGCAGGCGGGCGACGCGCAGCCCGCGCCGCCCGCTCCGCCGCCGGAGCCTCAGTATGACGTCGTGAAGCGCTTGCGGCTCAACATTGGCAGCGCCAACATCCCGCACCCCGACAAGGTTCCCCCGAGCTAGCCTGCTGCTGCATTGATAGTGCCGCGCACTCTATTAGCTGACAATCGGCCCCACATGACAGGCCAGAAGGAGCATGCCCTGCCCTTTTTCCTTGACTGCTCCTTGACAGCGGCAGAAGGGGGTTGGCTACCGCTGGGCCGCAGGAATCGTATGGCGGCGAGGATGCATGGTTCGAGAGCGACGTGGGGGGCGGCGCGCTCGGCGTCGCGGACGGTGTTGGCGGCTGGGCCGACAGCGAGATCAATCCCGCGGGTGCGGCGCTGTCACACCGTCATTCCGTTATCCTGCCGCTGCACGCTGCTTGCGCTGGAGACGACACGGGGACATCTCGCTGCTTCATGCCAGAGCTGCATCAAGCTTCAGGCATAGAGCCATGTGCGGCGCGCGCTCCCAGCAATGTGGCAGCCACGCCGAGAACCGTGTTGCTACATTAATTACTTGCAGTCATTCATTCGCAGTCATTCTTTCGCAGTCATTCATTCACTAAAATTCTGCCTGCAGAGTATGCGAAGACGTTCATGCTGGTGGCCAAGTGCTACCTGGAGGGCAGAGACGTGCGCATGAGCGACGACAACGGCAGCGTGCGGCTGGTGCCGGCGGCGGGGCCGCTGGACACCTTTGACGGCGAGGGCGAGCGCACGCCGCAGGTGCGACAGCAACGAAATCTCAGGTATTACATTAGTGCCTTTTAGTACTGCGGCTCGTGCCGACGGCGGGGCCGCTGGACACCTTTGACGGCGAGGGCGAGCGCACGCCGCAGGTGCGACAGCATCGAAATCTATGGTATTGCATGGGTGCCTTTTAGTAATGCAGCTCGTGCCGGCGGCGGGGCCGCTGGACACCTTTGATGGCGAGGGCGAGCGCACGCCGCAGGTGCTACGGATATGTTAACAGGATTTGTAGGTTTGAGGCTTGGAGCCTTTCCTTGTAACTATGATGGCGAGGGCGAGCGCACGCCGCAGGTGCCGCAAATAGGGTTTTAGGAATTCAAGGCCTTGTAGGGTGTGAAGGCCTTGCATCATGCAGTGCTGCAGCTGGTGCAATGGCAGCAGCAGTCAAGTACTATGCTGGTGACCTGGGCCAAGACCGAGACGACTCTGCTGGTCGCACAAGGCCGGTCTTGGCGGAGCTGAGGCCGTGGCCGTGACCGTGCGCTACACAGAGCCAGCGGTAGCACCGCATGGCTCCAGCGGTAGCACCGCATGGCTCCAGCGGCTCTGCATGATGTGTGGCGTCAATGTCACACAATTTCGGTGTCTATGCAGGGCGCTCTGGACGCAGGGCACGTGGCGACGCGGCTGCCGGGCTCCACCACAGCGTGCGTCGTGCGCCTTAATCAGGACGTCAGCACCATCTCGGCAGCCAACCTGGTGCGCCGCTGGCTTCCTGCGGCAGACTTGAACGCCCACTGCAACTGTCAGCGGGGCTGCCGGGCCGCCTCAAGTGCACGTGGATGCGGGATAGCAAATTACGGCACCTTGCACAACGAGCAGGCGCCTGCGCAGGCTCCGTTGTCTGGTCTGGAGCGACAGGATGTTGTTCGGCCTTGTCACAAGAGACGGAATGTAACCCGATGCACAACTCCCGCAGGGCGACAGCGGCTTCGTGCTGGTGCGCAACGGACTCATCACCTTCCGCTCGCCGGTGCTGCAGCACTTCTTCGACTGCCCGCTGCAGTTTGGCGCGGTGCCGGAGCACACCAACGCCTCTGATTACGCCGAGGACGCCGACCTCTTCGAGCTGGCCGTGCAGGTGCGCCCAGCATCCACAAGAATGATCTCTCGATGAACATAATAAGTTGAATATCACGACTGGAATATCTGCACACTAGCGCGTCCGACTACGCGGAGGACGCCGACCTCTTAAAGCTTGCTGCGCAGGTGCGCATTGAATGCAATGACCGAAAGACCAGGATTGACTCCCAGTGAATGTTATTCTGGACCCACCCTCGCGCCGGTGCCGGAGCACCAATGCGTCCGATTATGCCGAGGGCGGCGACCTCTTCGAGCTCGCCATGCAGGTGACCCGACCAAACTCGTTTGCACTACATCCTGCTACCTGAGCTCGCTGTGCTGGTGCAGCCTGAGAAGGAAACCCATCTGTATCCGGTTGATTGCTCAGGTCCTGCGCATCATCTTTGATAGGAGCTACATGTGCCAGCTGATCCAATCGCCAGGTCCTGGACTGACACACTAGAACAGATGGCGGCCCTCTTCAGCAGGCGAGCAAACTGTTCGTGCCTGAACCCATCACCTGATGCTTCGTTCCCCTGTGACCTGCAGCCGGGCGACCTGGTCATCACGGCGTCGGATGGCGTATGGGACAATGCGCGCGACGAGGAGGTGCTGGCCTGCATCAAGCGCGGCGCCGACAACGCGCAGCAGGTCAGCGATTTGCCATGAAATCTGTCCTGCGACGTCTGCAGTGGCGTAGGTCTGTTGCCTTTTCATGCAGGGCAACGGTCGTGTCGGCAGCGTTGCAAGGGGTCATGCGGAACCTGTTCCAGCGGGTGTCCAGCAGGGACGGGCGACATGTGGCAGGTGGCAGGTGGCGGACGCGATTGCAGCGTGGGCGCGGCGATGGCGCGTCACAAGCAGGCAGCCACACCAAAGGGACCCCATGCCAGAAGTTGGCCTCAGACCTCACTCCCTGGCAATCACAACATCGCAGGTGGCGGACGCGATTGCGGCGGCGGCGCGGCACAATGCGGCCGACGACACCCACGAGTCGCAGTGTTGAGTTTAATCAAAATATCTGCAGGTGGCGGACGCAATCGCGGCGGCAGCGCGGCGCAACGCGGCCGACGACACGTATGAGTCGCCGTACACGGTGGAGGCGCTGCGGCAGGGCATGGACCTGTCGTGGTGGGAGAAGCTGAAAGGCGCGCGCTTCGCGCCGAAGGGCGGCGGCTTCAAGCTCGGCAAGCTGCAGGTGCGCCTCTTGTGGTCATGTCGAGGTGAGAAGGCACACCAATCTGTCAATGCGGCACCTCCAGTCATCAGACTCTCAGACACGCACAGGGAATGCAACAATTTCTCGATCGAGCGGAGAACGTTGGTGCCCGCCTGCCATCTGTGACGCATAATCACTTATCGCTACTCGCACACCGCAGGGCGGCAAGATGGATGACATCACCGTCGTGGTCGCCCGCGTGGCGGAGGAGGAGTTGAAGGTGCCGCGGCCGCAGCCGCCCGCCGAGGAGGGCGCCCCTGGGGAGAATGGCGCTGTCCCCGGCGCTGATGCCCAGGCCGCCGCAGCCGGCGGCCCCGAGGGCGGTCACGCCGCAGCCGGCGGCGAAGCAGCGGCCTGAGCGCGGCACTACATCCTACATCGGCAGCTGGCAGGGTGGGGTCTCGGAGGCTCAGGTACCTCCAGCAGCTGAATACACGCTGCATGCCGCGGCGGGTGCTCCAACAGGTTGCAGCGCTTCCAGTGCCGGTGCTGCACGGACAGTGACGATTTTGCTGTTACGAATCTGGGCGGCGGTATGGGGCCGCGGGTGACTGAGAGGGGAAGGCATGACGGCGGCGCCGCGCCAATGTTTGTTGGTTGAGAGCGTCAACCAAGCAAGGCAAGGCTCAAACCATCGGGCAGCATTGGGCAGCCGTTTGGGGAAGCTGCGAGGAGGTCGGCGCCAGATGTCAGGGCGGGTATCAAATTTGACACGTCGTCTGTCATATGGAGGCGAGCGAATGGTGCGCAGGCGGCGACGCACAAGCAGCGGCTGCGGAACGCCTTCTTGGCGCGCCAGTAGGACTCGGAGATGCGGATGGTTGCACAGCCGCGGCAGCTGACGACAACACTGTGCTGAAAGTTTCATTTTCACGTTGCTGGGGCGCTCAACTTTGTTGGCACGCATTTGGGGTGCAAGGCCCGGAGGGCTGCAACCAAATGCAGCGGATAATCGAGTTGTTGTGCCTGCGCTGGGGCCGCTTTGACATTTTTGACCGCAGCAGGCTAGGCAATACCGCACCTGCCATCAAGGGCGGTCTGTGCTGTACAGTCTTCGGGCGCTGAAGCATGCATGGCTCTAGTTTGAGAATCTGAACTGGAAACCGCCTGATCGGTGCGCAGCAGCTGCATCGCCGCCGCTGTCGGCGTACACTTGCTGCCAGCCAGACACCTGCTCGCGTTGCATAACGCAGAACGCATGCAGCTATGGGAGAGCAGATTACAGAGAGCAGATCGTAGATAGAAAGCGCCCCAGTCTGACGCTGGTCTGACTGCAGACATGCAGGATTCGTCACCCCATGCAGTCATCCCATGACCTCCACACTTCGCAAGTTCATCAGATTTCGCAGTGATATGGTCGGCATTGGAACGCTGTTGGGCCGCTCTGTGATCAGGCCTGCTGGTGTTCGCAGACTCATCTCGCGCCACTTGGCCTGCCGACCTACTGCATCGATCTGTCGAAGAATTGCACCTGACCTCAAGCCAAGCTTCTCCACCGTGATTCCTTCGCAATTGACGGCACACCGTCCTCTCTGCACGTCTGCAGCTGCTGCAGTCGAGGCTCCGGCCATGGCTGGCACCTTGGAGCACTCCTCCTACGCGAATGCCGCGGAGATCGTGGTCACCCACAATGACTTTGTTCTGGACGTAAAATTCGAAACCAAGACGATTAAAGGCTCGGTGAAGGTGTGTCATGTGCTTCTCAGCGTGTGTCGCCGTCTGCAAGCTCATGTCATGCGTAACACACGCAGCAGCGCTGGAGAACCGTCTTCGGCGATGGCATGACGCACATCGTTCCTTCATGCCTAGGTTGCATGCGCGGTAATGAAATTTCGCGCTCCTGCAGATTACACTCAAGGCGGTGGCGGCGGAGGTCAGCCGGCTTGTGCTAGACACCCGCGAGCTGAGTATTGAGGAAGTCACTGTGGCGGACGGCTCGCAGCCGCTGCAGCACCAGCTGGGCGAGTCTAGCGAGGTAAATTCTTGTTGATGCTGCGAGTTGTTTCCTCAGTCCATGCTGACTCCACTGTCGCTTGCAGTTTCCGATGTTGCAGACGTTTCATCGCGTTGTTGGCCCCCGGATGGCGAACTGCAAGCCTGCCGCCACTGCTGACGGTCACATTTTGGCGTTGCGGCTGTGCAGGCGCTCGGCACAAAGCTGACCGTCGAGCTGGCCAGCCCGCTGCAGCAGGGCGCGACCACAGAGATCAGCATCAAGTGCGCACGTGTTTAATGCATGTCTGTCGTGCTGTATTCGAAAGGCCAGTGGGCTTGGTGAGAACGCTTGTGTGCGGTACGCCAGCCGCGCTCTGCAATGCTGGATCTTAGTGACTTCCTCAGAAGCATCCGCCCGCCCGCTGCACTGTAGAGTGGACCTCGTGAGAAGGACTAGAAATACCATGCACAGCTGAATCTGACGATGTGGAACGAACCGATTTCAAACCCAGGCGTAACTCCCGCCGTCCTGCGCAGGTTTGCCACGTCGCCGGGCGCGACGGCGCTGCAGTTCCTGGCGCCCAGCCAGACGGCCGGCGGCAAGCATCCCTACCTCTTCTCGCAGTGCCAGGCCATCCACGCGCGATCCTTCGTACCCTGCCAGGTGCAATCTTTCTGGCTTGTGCAGAGGGAGCTGCAACCGCCTTCTTGGCAGACCTTCCTTCACGGAGGTTCCGTCGGCGCTTCTGCCTGCCTGGTCTGGGCCCCCAGAACGCACAGGAAAGCGCAACCTGCAGGAGGATTCGCATGTGAGCACCTTGGATTGCGACAGGCGGAGAGACAATTGGATGCTAATCCGCGCAGGACACGCCGGCAGTCAAGTCGACGTACACGGCGAAGGTGCGGGTGCCGGCGCCTCTGACGGCGCTCATGTCTGCGGTGCCCTTCGGCGAGCCGCGCGCCAACGGCGGCGTCACCGAGTTTGCCTTTGAGCAGAAGGCGAGTGGAGGTTGCAGCAGAAACAGCACTGTCCTTTCGGCACAGTTGTCCCAGGCAGGACTCTGCTTGCGGCGTGGCCGCAAGCCACTTCTGGCAGCAGCAGAGCATGAGACCGCAGCACTCCTTCCTAAAGATCTCCATTCCTGGACAAGCCGTCCCAGAGCTGTCAAACGAGCTTCTCAGGAGATTCACAAGTTCGAGGCCAGCCAGCCCCTGCGTGTGGTTGACGCAGCAGCGCATGCCTTGATTCTTGCAGCTGCTCTGTTGCCCAAAACCTCTCTTCCACATGCAGGTGGCCATTCCCTCGTACCGATTAGCGCTGGCGCTAGAAGAGTTGTAGTCGCGCCGCATCTGCCCCTGCAGTCCCTCCTTCCCTTCCTTGCCGACATCACCACTCTACATCTCTTTTGCATGCAGGTGGCCGCCCACTCGTTTCTGCTGGCGGTGGGCAAGCTGGACTCGCGATGCATTGGTGATTGCTCTGCTCTGCCATTTCAGACATCACAGTTCCCATCTCCTGAATGTTCAGGTGGCCATCCCGTCGTACCTGCTGGCGCTCGCAGTCGGAGAGCTGGAGTCGCGCCGCATCGGCCCGCGCTCGCACGTGTGGTCTGAGCCCAGCGTGGTGGAGGCGGCGGAGTACGAGTTTCAGAACACCGACAAGTACCTGCAGACAGGTGGACACACCAGCTTTCGATGATTGCTCAGTGTCTTGGCTTTGCCCGCTTCTCGCATCTGGTGTTGCAGGTCAGCCATGCCGACAAGGGCAGGGTGTGCACACACCTCATGCACGAGACTTCTATTGCCATAGCCGTTGCCAAGGATGCCAGACTTGCTTTGCTGAAGTCCTGCTTGCACTTGAATGCAGCCATCGAGCTCGCTGGGGACTACGTTTGGGGCGTCTATGACCTGCTCATTTTGCCGCCCAGCTTCCCCTACGGTGTGGCGTTCGTTCCTGATAATTCTGAAAACATCAATCCACCAGCTGATCTCATCAATACACTGCATCTTGCTCAATAGCGCTCTTTGAGATCATGGACCTGCGCAGCTCCAGGCAGTCCGGCTCAGCATCAACGAGCTTGTCATGCGTGGATGCAGGTGGCATGGAGAATCCGTGCCTGACATTTGTGACGCCGACGCTGCTGGCCGGCGACCGCTCGCTGGACCGGGTGGTGTGCCACGAGGTGCGACTTCTTCCAACGTATCTGTGCAGCAAATTGCCAGAGCCGACCAAAAGCTCACGGTGGTCATGCAGCTGTTGTTGACGAGCTGGAGCCGCCATCTCAGACGAGAGCTACGAATTGCCATGCTAGACAATGCGGTTGGAAATGCAGATTGCGCACTCGTGGACAGGCAACCTGGTGTCCTGCGCCTCCTGGGAGCACTTCTGGCTTAATGAAGGCGAGCCAGAAGTCTGCTGTGCACCCGCTCCCTTGCCCTACACAGCCATGCCTGCTGTACAGCCTGCATCACATGGCAGGCCATGAGAAACCGGCGGCCGTCGGCAGATGGCAGCGCCCATCGGGGCTGACGAGGATTTGCTCGGTTTCAGGCTGGACCATGTTCCTCGAGCGTTGCATCATTGGGCGCATTGAGGGCGACGTGGCATTCTACTTTGGCGCCTCCCAGGGCGCCACCTCGCTGGCAGACGCGGTACGAGCTCGCAGACTCACTTTGCATGCAGACGACAAATGGGGTGGCTCAGCCGTGTGCAATCTTGGGGCACATCGTGTGGCAGCATCATCTGCTGCAACACAGTGTGTAAATGGCGAGAGGTGTCTGTGCATGCAGTTGCCCCCAGCCAAGACTTCATCGAAAGTGGGAGCCTGCCACCAGCCTCCAGAGCTTTTTCCGCAGCCCAATCATGCTGCGCTGCTGCATGCCATCCACCACAGGTGCAGTCCTTTGGCAAGGACCACCCGTACACGCGGCTGGTGCCGGACCTGTCGGGGGGTGACGACCCTGACGACGCGTTCAGCAGGATACCCTACGGTGAGGGACAGCACCTGTCTCTGGGAATGCTCTGGCCAGGCAGCGTGCTGACTTGTTGATTCGTGCTTTTGACCATCTGGAGTGTTGCACGCAGCGTCGTGGGCGCACTGACTGATGGCCTTCTGTCTGTGCCCCAAACAGAGAAGGGCTTCTACTTCTTGTACTACCTCCAGGTGTGCACCCCATGACCGGTTCTGACTGCGCGGTGCGACTGTCAAACTGGCATCTTGCCGCCATGAGCTGCGGGCGACCACTGCAGTGAGTCACGCTCACGCATCGAGCCAAAACTGTTTTATAAAAACGCAATTTGAAAATTTATTTTTATTAACCGAGTGTCTCGGTACAGACCATCGCGGGCGGCGCAGTGCCCTTCCAGGCCTTCATGCGGCAATACCTGCGGGACCATGCGCACGGCAACGTCAGCAGCGAGCAGTTCAAGGCGTACTACCTTAAGCACTTCTCTGGCGTGGCCGCCACAAGGGACATCGACTGGGACACCTGGTTCTACAGCCCGGGTGCGGCTGACGCCCTGGGCGGGGCATCCCTTGAACCTCATTCTGCATTGCACGTCGAGAGAAAGTCAGCATTGCAGATGCAGAGCGTGCAAGCGTTTTGTAGGGTTTGGGGGTTTTAGCGTGCCAGCGCATCCCTAAATGGAGAGCGGGTGAAATAAGACAAAGACTTTGTCCAGGGCGTCGCCGCACCTCCTTTGCAGGCCATTGCAAAGCCATTGCAGGGATTCCGCCGGTGAAGATCGCGTACGGCCCATCGCAGAGAGCGAGGAAGTGTTGGCACAATGACACCTACGCCAAAACCCTAAACCCCTCAAACCGTTGAAGTGATGCAATGCAGACATGCCGCCGGTGAAGAACATGTACGACTCGTCGCTGGGGCGGCAGGCGGAGGAGCTGGCCAAGCGGTGGCACACCAAATGACATTAGAAACTGATCTTACACCTGTTGCGCAACGCAGGCATGCCGCCGGTGAAAACCGAGTACGACTCGTCGCTGGGGCGGCAGGCGGAGCAACTAGCCAAGCGGTGGCACACCAAATGACATTAGAAACTGATCTTACACCTATTGCGCAACGCAGGCATGCCGCCGGTGAAAAACGAGTACGACTCGTCGCTGGGGCGGCAGGCGGAGCAACTAGCCAAGCAGTGGCACACGTGTGATGTCATGGGGCTGGGCAGCAACGGCCCCCAGGGCGCGGCGGTTGGCGACATCGACGGCTGGGGCGCTGAGCAAGTCTGCTACTTCCTGGTGCGAGCTGTTCGGGACTGTCTGGCAGTCCATGTTAGGAAATTATCTCGATAGGCATTTTGGCGCGCGGCGACACCGCCGGCTGGGGCGCGGAGCAAGTCTGCTACTTCCTGATGCGAGCTGTTATCTGGAGCTTCTCAGAATCCCACTCTGGAATCTCTTGTTTTGAGAGTCCATAAGGTGTCAGTGTGCTGTTCATGTACACAACACCGCAGCGCTGACGGCGCAAGCGTCTGCCCCGGCGGCCCGCGATCGCGCGACAGCAGAGCGATGCCACGCCTACGCCGCGTTCAAGGAGCCACAAAACTCCTGCTGCTTCTGCGATGGTCGCTGTCGAAACAGGAGCCACCTTCCTTCGTTGTGCAAGCGGCGGCGGTGCCCGTCAGCACCGTACCGGCACACTGTGATCTCACGCGATCGCGCACTTGACGTCATCAAGACATGTCGCGACCCCAAGGTGGTGTTTCCGACGCAGGACAAGCTGGGCGAGTTCCGCGCGATGCAGCCGCTGCACCCGAAGACGACGCGCGCGATGGCGGGCCTGTACGGCTTTGACGCCTCCAAAAACGCCGAGATCCGCGGCTCCTGGTACCGCCTGTGCCTGCTGGCGGGTGCGGCCACTTCCTCCTTCCTGCTTGGAGTCGACGGTGATTGCACGTTTGAGTGCAATATGGGTGCAGTTTGGTGTATCGAGGCTGCAGTCTGCAGTGCCGCCAAACCCAGCTGGTCACAGCCTCACCAGGCCTGCTGCAGGATGGCAGCATCTGCATGTACAGCTGTCAGGGCTGTCGATGTTCAACCATGTCACACACTGCGCAGGCGACACCGCGATCTTCGACAGCGCGGCGGCGTTCCTGCGGGAGCAGGGCCGCATGAAGTACCTGCGCCCATTGTACAAGGCGCTCGCCGGCAGTGGCGCCCAGGGCAAGGCACTGGCGCAGGTCAATAAGACAAACGCCTCCTCAAGTAGTCCAACTCAAAACAAGTGGATCTCCGCTGACATCTGGTGACTCGCTGCTGGATGAAGACCGCTCTGACGGCGGCAGTTGCTGCGCAGTGCTGGTGCTGCCCATTGCCTAGACTTGCTGTCCTTCCTGATGACGTGCCTTGTTCTTGATTCTGCAGGAGACCTTCAAGTCGGCGCAGAGTTCGTACCACCCCATCGCGGCAAAGATGGTGGCGGCAGATCTGGGCGTGTAAATCCCTTTTGGGGCACATGCATGCAAATGTGATCAGCGTCTGACGCAAGACATGCAATCCACAGGGCGACTATCTGAACCGTTGATGAACGAGCAGTGCATCGATCAAACCGCCATGCAGCACTGCGGTTTCAAGGCTGGCGTGCAGTGGGGCATTGCCTTTCCATTGGAGGATACTCCAAAGCGACTCTGTGATTGCAAAATGTAGAGCCAGGTTAGCAACCTGGCAAATGGCCAGCATGATCCCCGCGCATCCTTGTGCATCCTCCGCCCAGCTTGGTATTGCTTCTCGTTTTCAAGGTGAAATGTCCGTCCTCGATGCGATAATACGCCTCGACAATATCAGTGTGATGTCTGTCTGTCAAAATTCTGTATTGCATGCATTGATGTCGCAAGTCCAACGCATCTAGTCGCAGGTGTTTTGAGCGGCTGCTTGAGCAACATAGACGTACTGGCAGCAGCCAGCACTGGCAGCATCGCGTGGAATGCCATTGCTAACATGGACGCTGCCGTCTGGCTGCCACCGCCAACCTGCCGTTGCTCCAGGGCCATCTCGCAGACGGCATGGCCCATTTGCGATCAGAGCCCATTTGCGATCAGAGTCATGGATCGGGTCACAGCCGGGCCACTGGCGGCAAAGGCTGCAAGGCGCCAACGGCCCCACATGCCGGATCGCCGCCCGCGCGCCGCTTGCTCATCATACGCGGGCCGAACGGGCGCTCTAATGGGAGCACATCACTCGCTGATGGACTCGGCGACGGAGCTCGATCGGCTGGTGGGGGCGACCTGCGACACACGCACTGGCCGTTTTAGAGTTTTAGAGTACGATGATCATTTCATGCTTTCTTGGTCTCGACTTCTTGTTCTTGAACAGCCTCTAGCTGACACAGCGGTCTACGCACCAGCTGGCGCAAAAGGCGTCCAGCAGGCTGCGAGATTCAGGCGAATGCTGATGCTGATGCCCTTGCAACATATGAGCGACTTGGTGAAGCTATGCCAGGACTGCCAGCAAGCTGAGATCTTCAGTATAGGGTTCATGACAGCACCATGACCGTCATGGGCCGATCGCCTTGTCCGATATTCGGACACCGCATGGAGCATGAGCTGGGCCATTGCAGGACACAGCACCGCCAGAATGCCCCGGAAACGTCACCAGTTAGTGGGGTCGGTGTATTAAAAGGCAAAAAGGCGCACCTTATCCCGGGACGCCCGCTTGATGGAACTCGACATAGACTGCACCTGCGGCGTCGCGCGCCGGATGCTCGTCCGCTGCTTCTTGGGCTGGATGACCGGCAGCTCGCCAATGTCGTGCTCTTCCTCCTGCTCCTGCAATACCCAGAGGGTACGACTTTCAATTTGAGGGAAAGCAACGGGCGGCGTTGACATTTGATTCCTCCGGATGAACGGCAGCTCGCCGGTGTCGTGCTGTTCGTCCTGCTCATGTGTTGCCCGAGAGTTTTTTTGCAAGTTCTATTGAACTCAGAGGACGGAGTTGAAAGCCAATTCCTCTGAATGGTCATGGCAGGACTACCCCCTCTGCTCTTGCATGTGTACACATGTGCGTGTCACGCAGTTGTCTCCTCAGACACAGTTGCCAGCTGCGACCGCCTGAACCTCCGACCCCATGCGGAGCACACCATCCATAGGTATAGCTGCACAGCGGCTCCAAATTGAGCAGTAAATGCTTGAACGCATGAATCTGAGCGGTGAATGAACTCACATTGTCCTCCGTCATCCCCAGCATGGCGGCACGCAGCTTCGGCTGCGCAGACTCGCCGGTGCCATTCGTTGGTGTCGGCGGCTGTTCCACTGCATAGGTGGCAATGTGACCAGGTCGCACAGCATCATTGGGGACAAACACCGCATGTGTCGCACTCTGCATACCTGTGCGGCACGCCGTGGGTTGCGTGGGACAGCATGCGTAGGATTGGAAGAGCGTCAAGAGATGACATGACGTGTGACGACATTGATAGGAGGGCACCTGTCAGCATTGCCTTTTGCTGCTGCAGCTGTGCCGGCTCCGGCGCCGGGACGGCAGGCTGCGAGCTATGGGGATTCCCTGCAGCACGTCTACGCGTCAGTCATGGAAGGCGACGCGCCTGCGGACTGGGCAAGCTGCGCCGGCTGCTGTGCCTTCTGCGGCTTGGCAGCCTCGTGGGATGAGGCCATATCGGCCTTGGAGCTGCCGCACCCCATGCTGATCAGCCGGGTCTAGCAGCCTCTCGCCCGTGCTGATTGCTGCAGAAGTGTCCGTAAGACGACGCGTCGCGACTGCTGGCGGTGCAACAAGACGCGGCGGCTGAGGATCACAACCAAGTAGGTGTCATATGCAGGAGACGTGCTGCGGAACACGACGTGAATGATCTGGCTGCACTTCGACTGTCGGTGATTGAAGCGTTCTGGCAATGACGCGCAAGACCCGATGTGGCGCTATATGGTGTGCAGGCCGAGACACAACGCTTCAAATGCTTTGCGGACGATGCAGATGCAATGGATGCTCATGCGTACAGTACCCTGACAGGAACGGACAGGAAAGATTACCGGTCTGGTAATCGAGGATCTTTCGTGCAACGGGGGAAGGCGCAACTTCGGGCCCCCTGATGAACTACACAGTACGCCGTAGGAAACGTGTGCCGATGTTTTTGAGCATGGAACTTTGCTAGCTACTGTGTACCCCTGCCACGAGACAGTAACAGTTTCCGGCGACAAGCGGCATTTGGTGGGCACTAATTTCGTAGTTTGCCGCGTTCAAATTCTACGGCGCTCTCGCTCTGCGAGCTGGCACACATGCATGATGGCCAGCTACTGGCAGTATATATATAGCCGAGATATTGCATTCACGATTATCTTGTAAGCTGCAGAACAGAGACTTGCCGCCACTGAAATATTTGCAAAGGGGTTTCTCTGTGCGCGCAGCGCTGGATCCCGCTGCTTTGTAAACTGTGCATTTGCCTTGCGGCTACTGCAAACCATGCTCTCCTACAGCAGTGCTACCTCAACTACTAAGCCAAAAGCTCATCTACTATGGTGCAGCCCAGCGATCTGCAGCGTCTGGGTCCAGCGGCTCAGCCAACGGCGGCGCGCCGGCCGCGCGCAGATGCTGCTGCCGCCGGCGGCGCAGCCACAGCCCCAGGAGTGCCGCGGCCACGAACAGGGCCACGACGCCGAGCGTCACGCCCACAATAACGCCCACATGGCTGGAAGATCCTCTCTTGGACCTTCTTGGCACGCTCGATGGCGGCGGCGGCGGCGCTGAGCGGAACACACAGCAATGTTTGCTGATTGGATTCAAACATAGCACTGTGAGTGTGGCAATCATCTGAACAACGATTGACATCAGCCTGAGTCGAGCTTGATGCTCCCACGAGTCGCAGTCCTTTGGAAGGTGTCCACCACAATCTGACACTGCATGATACATGCAATGCACCATCGGTGGGTCGCCATGACGTGCTGTGTCAGCAGCTGCCGCGGCACCCCGGCTCACCTGGCACCACGCTAGAAACGACGACGTCGGACACCACGACGGCGCTGAAGGTTTGCGGCAGGAATACGGCGCTCGGTGCGGTCTTCAGCACGTCCTGGAATGCGGCAGGCGCGCCGCCGGAGGCCCCCTGGAATGTTACTCTGGTGGACACATCGACGCCGCCAGAGGCGGACGGCGTCACGGCCAGGATGACGATCGCGGCATCCGCAGGAGCGGTCGCGTTCTGCAGGCAACATGTGACGCGGCTCAACTTCAAGCCCAGTCAAGCTCTAGAGCTTAGATCTGAGCTTGCGGGTGAGATCTGCGGCATGAGCCCTGCGTACTTCACGGTCAAAAGTCAAGCTGCAGATGCGGCTTGAGGGTGTGACTGTGCAGTCCGGCAGGCGGGAAATAAGGCCAGTTGACGCTGGTTGTAAATGCAAAAGTCGCTCTGGTGCGCTCAAAGCGCCGCCTGCGGACCTTGATGCCCTGCAGGTAGGCGGCTCTGACGGTCTGGTTGAAAGTGGCCACTGTGTAGCCGGATAGGCTGGCCACGAACACCACCTGCCGGCAAGACGCGTTGGTATCAGCCACTTAAACATGAACCGTCGTTCGATGTCCGATCAGCGACATCTTATGGTCGAGGACCGGCGAACGAAGGAGGCTGGACGGCCTGCTGCTTCAAGGCGGACAAAGTGAGGGCGGAAAGGCCAGCTGCGCCGTGCATCGCTTCCGACCCGCTTTGTGCGCGTCAAAATGCAGATCAGCACTCGCATGCGAGAAGGAAAAACCAGATGGCACCTGGATTGGTGCTGATTTGGGCGCCGGCGGCGGGCTGGGCGTCAGCCCGGCAGTGCCTCCGCCTCCAGACGGGCTCCCTGAGGCAGTCGGAGTGGCCGGGTTTGGCGCAGCTGTGGGCACGCCGGTAGGAGTATCAAGCAGAGGGCCCCCGTTCGGATCCGTCGGCCCGTTTACAGCAGCGCCTGGGGACGGAGGCGCATCTGAACTAGCCGCCGCGCCACTGCCGGTGGGCGCTGGCGTCGCGGGCGGCTGCGGCGGCGGCGCGGGCGGCCGCGGCGGGCTGGGCGGATTCGGCGGGAAGGGCGGCGGCTGCGGGCTCGGCGGCGGTGCCGGCGGTGGCAGGGCGCAGTTGGCGACGCAAACCTGACCGGCCGGCTGCACGGAGGCGACGCGGGCTCCAAACGCCGCAAAGTTCACATAGGGCAGCGCTGCCGGCAGCCAGTTGGCGACAAAGCTGCCGTCCGTCAGCATGCCTTGCAGCGCAGCCTGCAAGAGATGCAGGGCAAGTGCACAATCAAGCACAGAAATCGATTCGACTGTACTCTCATGGCTGTGCACCAGCAAGTACTCGTATGCCGCACAGTGCACAGTTACTTCAAACCTCGTCGACTTGCATGGCATTAGCGAGAATGCAACGATCGAATCATGAATGCAACTAAAGCCTAAAGCTGGCGCCCCACAGCAGCCTCAGGCGCCGGCAGCAGCTTCAAGGCTGGGAGTGTCAAAGTCAAATTGGAATTCCACAGAATGGGATACTGCGCACCTGCAGCTGCGCCGGCGGCTGATTGTAGGGCTGCTGCGTGTTGGCCGGCAGCAGCAGCCATGTGACGGCCAGGTCGACACTGGCGCTGCCGCCGGACGTGGGCACGAATGCTAGCTGCTGGATGCCGGGCGAGGCGACGTCCGTCCAGGCGTCCAGCCCTGACGCCGCTGCCACAATGCGCTGCAGCCTGCGAAGAACAGTGACTGGAGGTCAAGGCGAGTCTGAGTGTGCGGTATAGATGATGCGCACCTCGGCTGCAGGTATGTCATGTGCAACAGGCAGATGACAACCAAAGAGCATAAAGAGCAGAGAGCGACATCAGGGATCAGAGAGCGAGAAGCTGCCAGGAATTCCGTACCACAGGTCGAACATGCGCATGTCAAGCGGCGCGTCGCCCGCGCCGTCCTGGACTGTCACAGCAGCGCCGCTCCCCGAGACCCCCAGCTTGTCAAACGCCAGGCTGAACACCAGCTGCGGCGCCAGCACGGCTGTCGCGATCCCGGTGTCCTGCGCATATGTCGGCTGCAGCACCCAGGGAGTCGGGTAGGCGGATGTCGGCGCGGTGGTGGGCGCGGGCTGCTGCGACGCTGGCGGCGGCGGCAGCGACGACGAAGCAGAATCGACAGCTGCAGTTGGCGCAGTGGGTGCACCACCGGGCGCGGAGGTGGGTGCTGGGGTGGGAGTGTTTGCTGAGTTGGCTGTCGGAGTCACTGTCGGAGCAGCGGTCGGCGTCGCCGTGGGGACGGTGGCAGTTGGCGCGCCTCCCTGCGGCGGACTCTTTGCCGTTGGCGCTGCAGTGCCCGCCGGTGGCGGCGGCGGCGGCGAGCGCGCAGTCGGCGCTGCGGCAGGTTGCATTGTCGGCGAGGCAGAAGGCCGCGCGGTTCCGGCGGGCTGGCCGCTGGGCACTGCCGTGGGCTGGCCGCCGGCGGTCACTGGCGGCGGCGGTGGCGACGCCAGGCCGGCGGGCTGCGGGCAGTTGGCGACGCAGGTGGAAGCGACGGCGCCGACGCTGGCGACGACCGCGCCGCCGTTGGCCGCAAAATCGAAAGCGTACGCCTGGTCCGACAGGTAGGGGCTGACAAAGCTGCCGTTCAGCAGAGTCTGCCGCAGGGAGCCCGCGAGAGTGGCCGGCGGCTGAACATAGGGGGCTGCCGCCTGCGCAGCTGGGCTGAGCGGCACATACGTCACGGCGAAGGACGCCTGCGCGCCGCCGGCGGTCTGCGCCCAGGCCACGGGGTCGATGCCCGGCGTGTTGAGGCCGAACCAGGCGTCCAGCCAGCCGGCATTTGCTATCGCCAGCTCCAGCCTGCGATTGCGAGGTAGCATGGTAATGGACTGTGCCAACAGCCACCTGGGACATTCAAGCAAGCTGCTCGTTGAGGGGCCCACATGTGCAGCAGTGGATGAGCTTTGATGCCGAGCACTGAACTAGATTACCGCTCTGGACGCATCAAACACACATTGCAGTCATATCTGCAACACAGCTGCGGATGCAACATGTACATGCAGGCAGACGCTGCGCCACTCACGTGGTAAGGATGGTGCTGTACTGGACCGCATTGCCGTCTGCCAGTTTGAAGGTGACAGCGTCACCGGCGCCTGCGACGCTGAGGCCCGGGAGGCGCAGCTGGAACGACAGCTGCGGCGCGAGCACCGCGGTCGCATTTCCGGTGTCGCTGGCATACGTGGCAGCCAAATGCCAGATCTTCGGCGGCTGCGGCGGCGGCGGCGGGCTGGGTGGCGGAGGGCCAGGCGGGGGCGGGCTGGGGGGCGGCGGCGGCGGCGGCAGCGGCGGCGGGCTGGGTGGGACCTTACCGGGCGGCCATGGTGGTGGCGAGGGAGGGCTGGGCGGCGGTGGGCTGGGCGGGCTGGGTGGGGGCGGGCCTGCAGCAGCACAGCTCACGACATCATTATCTGGAACGCTCAAAGTGGTCAATTGATGACTGCAACCTCATGGCATGGCCAATGTCAAAGGGGGCAGGGACGAATTTCGGAAACATGGCCTTACAGTATTCTGTGAAGAAAGACTGCGCACTAATGTTGGACGTACTTGGTGGGGGCGGACTGGGAGGTGGTGGACTGGGTGGCGGCGGGCTGGGCGGCGGCGGCAAAGGCGGCGGGGGGCTGGGCGGCTGTGGGCTGGGCGGTGGCGGAGAAGGCGGCGGCGGGCTGGGTGGCGGAGGGCTGGGAGGCGGGCGGGGTGGCGGCGGCCGCGGCGGCGGTCGCGGGGGCGGCGCTGGCGGCAACGACTGCCCCGGCGGCGTCGGGCAGTTGGCGACGCACACATCGACAGCGTTTCCCAGCGACGCCAGCAGGGCGCCGCCGTGCGCCCAGAAGTTATAGTAGTAGGCCTGTTCTTTCAGGTAGACCGAGAAGAAGGTGCCGTTTTGTAGGGTTTGTCGGAGGTACTGAACCAGCACTGCTGGCGGCTGTTGGTAGGGCGCGGCGCCCTGCGCGGAGGCGCTCAGCGGCGTGTAGGTGACCGCGAAGGTGGCGCGCGCGCCGACACCGCCGGCCGGCGTCCACCACGCCAGCGGCTCGATTCCCGCGGTGTTGGCGCCAAACCAGGCGTCCAGCCACCCGGCATTGGCGAGTGCAATCTCCAGCCTGGAGTTTATGAGCACCAAGAGATGTCGCATGGGGCCTCCAACCTTGTTTTCACATGCTTTGGCTTGTGCAACAGGCCAACGTTTGCTCAACTGCTCTACAGTCAACACAAGCACTCCAGCATGCAAGTCCTGTGTGTGGAGATGCAGACCGCTCACGGTGTCTTGTGTGTCCGAGTCGGCAGCCAGCCAGCGGCATGATACTATAGAAACCAGGAGCGGGGCTTCACGGGCAAAGACATTGTCGGCTCTTTCACGGCTGGAAGGGTTTACTCACGCTCCAAGTGGCAGGTAGTACGGCACGTTTGCTCCGGTGCCATCAGAGATGATCGGGTCCACTCCGAGCCCCGCAGTGGTAGTCTTTAGCCCGGGAAACACAAAGTCGAACACCACTTGCGGCGCATACACCACGGTGGCGTTCCCAGTCTGCGCCGAGTAGGTGATGAACTTGCTGAGGTGCCATTGATTGACGGCCGGCGGTGGCGGAGGCGCCCGCATCGGCGCTGGCGTCGGCACGGCGGCAGCATCGGGCGAGGGATCTGCCGGAGCTGGTGCTGCAGGCGGCAGCGGCGGCGGCGGCGGCTGTGGCGGAGGAGGGCTGGGCGGCAGTGGCGGGGGAGGGTTGGGCGGCAGCGGCGGTGGCGGGCTCGGCGGCGGCCCGGGTGGCGGACTCGGCGGCGGGCCGGGCGGCGGCGGCGGGCTCTGACAGTAAACAGTCCCACTGCACACTGGGCAGTTGAACACGCAAATGCGCTGCGGCGGCGTCACGCCGACGACAGCCGGGCTGTAGCTGATGAAGTCCACTGCTGGCAGCGCCATTGGCAGGTAGGTGCTGACGAAGGTGTCATTGCCCAGTATGGCTTGCAGGTCCGGAGCGAGCTGCGTCACCGGCGAGGCGCGGTACGGCGCGCCTCCGGCCGCTGGCGGCGTCCAGGTCACGCCGATATGCGCCTGCGCGCCGCTGTGGAGTGGAACCCACAGAGTGACCATCAGCGACTGCTGTGGAGTCTCTGGACCTCGATGTTAGCATTGAAGTGCCCAGAGAAGCGGTGAGGCTGCTGCTGCTGCTGCTGCTGCTGCTGCGGCTGCCAGCAGATGCACAGGCATGATGAGCTACATGTCAGCAGAGACTGCGTGGCCGAATTTGTTAAAACCACATATCCCAAACCCTGAAACCTAACCACACGGCTGCTTAACACCAGCCAGGGGATGTCGGTGCCGCTACTGCTATCAGCCACGTGTGCCTTTGCGCAGCACCGGTAAACAAGATGATCAAATCAGGCTCACCTGCCGGTCGCAGTTTGCGTCCACGACATGACCTCGATGCCTGGGGAGCTGGCACTCGTCCAGTTGTCCAGCCAGGCGGCGTTAGCAATGGTCAGCTCCAGCCTGTGCATGAGTTGACGAATTTAGCTGGCATCAGGGCTTGATCCGGCAACTCTGTGTAAGCAAAGCTGCAGGATACCGCATGAGCACGACATGCGTTTTGAGGGACGACGCCTGTTTCCGCATGCGGCTCTGGCATTGTGGTCACCGGTACAGCAGCAGATGATATCGAGGGAGCTTCACGTCTGAGCGAACCCATGCAGCTGGATGATCACTGAACTGGGAGCGCACCATGCCAGGAAGAAAGGATAGTCCAGCATTGCGCCGCTGCTGGCGTCCAGCAGCCGGTAGCCGCCGTTCGCTATCGCGTCTTTTGAGATCACCAGGCCTGTGTAATGGAGACAACGTTGGATTACAGAAAATGTTTGTCCAAATTTTCAGCTGCAGCTTCTCAAACCTTCCCGGGACTGACAGGTTTTCGTGTCAACGAAAAAGCCAGATCCAGCAGCTTCGAAGGTTTTTTGCGATGATAGTTGGTGGTATGCCTGATGTTCACCTGCAAAGCCGAGGTCAAACTCGATGTGCTGCGCGTATGTGAGCGTCCAGTTGGCTGTCTTCACGAAGTAAGTGATGTAATTCGCCAGGAGCCAGGGTGGTGGCGGGCTGCCATCGGCAGCCTGAGCGATGATAGGGTTTCGCGGCGGCGGCGGCGAGGGCGACGGGGGAGGCGGGTTTGGGGGGGGGGGGGGGGGGGGGGGGTCGGTGGGGGGGGGGGGGGGGTGGGGGGGGGGGGGCGGGGCGGCGGCGGACTCGGAGGCGGTAGACCTGGCAGCATGCAGCATATGATACTCAGAGATAACGTCCGCAGCACGGCAGTCTTGACAGTGTCTCATCGTCAGCAGGTTCTCTTCCACAGGGCAAACCATCATGCAGCTGGTAAATGCATCAGGACATACATCGCCCACCGGCAGCTGATATGACTCAGGCTCACTGGGTGGGGGCGGACTCGGAGGCGGCGGGCTGGGTGGCGGCGGCAGCGGCGGCGGCGGGCTGGGCGGCAGCGGCGGCGGCGGGCTCGGGGGAGGGGGCGACGGCGGCGGCGGGCTGGGTGGAGGCGGGCTCGGCGGTGGTGGGGTGGGCGGCGGCGGCGGGCTCTGGCAGTACACCGTCCCACTGCACACGGGGCAGTTGAAGACGCAGATGCGGAACGGCGCCGTGATGTTGCCGATGGCCACGCCATAGCTGCTGAAGTTGACAGCGGGCAGCGCCGATGGTAGATAGCCACTGACAAAGGAGCCATTACTTAATATGGTCTGCAGTGCCGGCGCCAGCTGCGTCACCGGCGAGGCGCGGTACGGCGCGTCTCCGGCCGCTGGCGGCGTCCAGGTTACACCGATGTGCGCCTGCGCGCCGCTGTGGAGCGGAGACAAAAATAGTTACAGACACATCCAAGAACTGCTGTCAAACACGAAACAAGGACTGCTTATAGCATGAGCATTGATGCACAGTCGGCGCAATGCTTGAATGCCGCAGAATTTATTTCCAGCATTTGAACCGCAGTGTCCTAGTCTGCCTATGGTCTTGCGGGCATGCGCCATACCGATCAGACAAGGTCAGATGCAACAGGGGTTGCTAGGACAGATGGAGGCGGTACCTGCCGTCTGTCGCCTGCACCCAGGACATTGCCTCGATGCCAGGGGATGCAATGCTCGACCAGTTGTCCAGCCATGCTGCGTCTGAGATTGTCAGCTCCAGCCTGCAGAGCACATCACCCTGTGTGTGTGAGAAGAGGAACTAACTCTCTGACTATGAACAGCATACTTGGCGTGGCAACGATCACTAACCAGCCAGCAGTCAGCTGTGTTCCCTGTGTCACCAGCCACGTCACAAAGGTCAAGTCAGGGAAGACAGCATGCAATATTGGGCCTGAAAAAGACCTCAGGAGATACTCACCATGCCAGAAAGAATTCGTAGTTGAGCTGCGTGGCATTAGCGGTGTTGAACAACCGGTAGCCGCCGTCCGCTGTCGCATCTTTTGTGACCACCAGGCCAGAGAAGCTCAGGTCAAACTCCATGTGCTGCGCATATGTGAGCGTCCAGTTGGCTGTCTTCACGAAGTAGGTGATGTAGTCTGCCAGGCGCCAGGGCTTTGGGGCGGTCCCATTCGCGGCGACGATCGCATAGGGGTCCTTTGGCGGCGGCGGCGGCGGCGGAGACGGCGGCGGCGGCGGGCTCGGAGGCGGCGGGCTGGGCGGGGGGGGCAAGGGCGGTGGAGGACTGGGCGGCGGCGGGCTGGGGGGAGGTGGGCTCGGAGGCGGCGGCCCT
>JAABUL010000756.1_pt1 | contig 67081 bp, 34 predicted proteins | sample 5559151 | NCBI WGS metagenome assembly JAABUL01 (sample SAMN10711876, study PRJNA513368) | rock metagenome | isolation source: Antarctica rocks | place: Antarctica: Victoria Land, Pudding Butte sud | reverse complement strand
CCGGGTCGGGCGCGCTGCAGCAGACGCTCGAGGGCAATTCACGCGGGGTCGGTGCCGTAGCCTTCTCGCCGGACGGCAGGACGCTGGCGTCGGCATCGGACGACGGTACCGTCAAGCTCTGGGACGCCGGGTCGGGTGCGCTACAGCAGACGCTCGAGGGCCATATATATGGGGTCCGTGCCGTAGCCTTCTCGCCGGACGGTAGGACGCTGGCGTCGGCATCGTACGACGGTACCGTCAAGCTCTGGGCCGCTGGGTCGGGCGCGCTGCAGCAGACGCTCGAGGGCTATTTAGGCGGGGTCCGTGCCGTGGCCTTCTCGCCGGACGGTAGGAAGTTGGCGTCGGCATCGGGCGACGGTGCCGTCAAGCTCTGGGACGCCGGGTCGGGCGCGCTGCAGCAGACGCTCGAGGGCCATTCAGGCTGGGTCGGTGCCGTGGCCTTCTCGCCGGACGGCAGGACGTTGGCGTCGGCATCAGACGACGGCACCGTCAAGCTCTGGGCCGCCGGGTCGGGCGCGCTGCAGCAGACGCTCGAGGGCCATTCACACGGGGTCGGTGCCGTAGCCTTCTCGCCGGACGGCAGGACGCTGGCGTCGGCATCGGGCGACGGTACCGTCAAGCTCTGGGACGGCGGGTCGGGCGCGCTGCAACAGACGCTCGAGGGCGCCGATAACGTTAACTCACTCTCCTTCTCTGTTGACGGTACTTCTCTCCAGACTAATAGAGGATCCTTACCCATTTCTCTACCCCTTCTTGATGGTAAAGCTGCTCGCCAGCCACAGCCTTCTATCTTTATCGAAGACCAGTGGGTAAGGTGCCGAACCACGCCCATCCTTTGGCTTCCTCCCGAGTATCGACCAGACTGTATCGCTGTTTATGAGGGAACCGTTGCTTTCGGGTTCGCGTCTGGAAGAGTTACGACCATGGAATTTGCTTTATAATACCTCCTTTGGTACTCTTCAACCTCCGCCCCACCCGCCTCCTTTAGGAGATGAAGTGTTTATATACTGCATGAATAGTACGAATGGCGATATGCGATGAATAATGTTTAATTAGAAATATAAAGGCTTTGAAATCAATAGGCGTTATGAAAGGCGATATATATAAAGTTATAAGTAATTAGCTATAGCGTACTATTATATATAGGTATAGCTGAAGATAAGAGTACGGTATAATATACTATATAGTATACTATAAGAGCATTTAGATAGTAGACCGTGTTCTAGAAAGTTCGACAAGTACTAAGCGGATATAGCAGGTAATTTCGCTAGTTACTATATAGTTATAAGCTTAGACTAAGAAGTTACGTATAATAACTAATATAGAATACGCTATATCTATTACACAGGATTATCTTATACTAACTAGGATTATTAATCTTTTTAATTAGAGGTACTAGCTAGGATAGTAATATTATATAAAATTTATACGCTATAGTAGCTATAAAGCTAAGGATAACTTCTTCGTATTTACTATAAGTCTAAGGCTTAGATAAGAGTTATATATAAATTTAAATATAGGTATAAGCTTAATAGTAGTACTATAGTAAAGGAAGTCTATTATAAAAGGAAGCTTTTTATATATTAAGTATAAAGGTAATAATACAATTAAAATTTTTAAGGTAGTATAGTTAAGAATATTTAAAAGTAGTTATAGTATAAGTTTATTTATAATTATAGGATTTATTAATATTTCTATAAAGTTTAAGTTACTTAAAGTTAAAGTACTTATAATAATTCTTGTTATAGTAAGATTCTTATTACCTAGAGATAGATATTATATATAGTATCTACTTATTAAGATAATTTAATATTCTTACTAACTTTATATAGTAAGGAGTATATTAGAATATATTAAAGGCTATCTTTTATTAGCTTTAAGAGTCCTTTCTTATATTATATAAGAAATATATTACGGCTTAGCTTATAATACGAGTTATATTTATTAGGAGAACCTTTAAGTATAAGATTTATAGTTATAGATAAGTATAAACGATTATAAGCGATTATACTTATAATTATAGTAGTTATCAAGTAATTATTATAACTAAGAGAGTCTTAGTATAGATTTCTTATATCTATATAAATAGTAGTATTTCCTAGTAGATAGGAGCTCCGTATTTAACTTATATTATAATTCTAGCTATCTTATAAGTACTAAATATAATACTTATACTAGACCTATTTAGTTATAAGTCTACCTTCCTCTATTCCTTAATACTCCTCTTTATAAGAACTAATTATAAGTTTATCTCTTTTATAAAGTAAGTAAACTATAATACTTTAAGTACCCTTAAGATAAATACCTTAGGAAGTAAAGATCCTCCTCCTAAGTAGTTTAGGCTCCTAATACCTAACTATAGATAGTAAAGATAGACTTATAGTTACTAGACCTAACTTATATTATAGTAAAAGAGAGAAGTTTAAAGACTAGTTTATATAGCTTTAACTTTAATTTACCTTTAATAGATTAGCCTTATTAACTATATAGTAGCCCGTCTTCACTATTACTTATATAAGAGGAAGAGTTTAGAAGTAGGTTTATCCTTCTCTTAAGAAGTACCTTAAGGATAAAGATAATCTAGATAACTAGCGTATCTAATTATAGATAGAAAGCTTCGTATAATTCTATATTAAGTTTTAATAAGTCTTTAGTCCTTCTAATAAAAATAAGGTAGTAACGCGGATTATCTAGTACTTATAAGTAATATCGACGGAGAAAGCGAATACGGCGGGCCGTATAAGCGAACAGGCGTACGAGTCAAGAGACGAGTAGACTAGGGTGTAGGAGAGACGGGGTACCGAGCGGGGGGAATATAACGGGGAAGGAGGTAATAGGATAGATAGAGGAGGAGGAGAAGAAGGTAACGCGACGACGCGTTAATTATTAAGGGATAAGAAGATAAGGTTAATAAATAATAAGGAGTAAGAACTATATAAGCTCCTTAAGATAGTATAAAGTACGAAGTAGGAGTAGATAAATAAGATTTTATAAAATTTCTACTAGAGCGTAATAGGCTAGCTACGCGCCTATATTAACTATAATATTAAGAGACGCGCTAACGCGGCGGAGACTAGAAAGAATATACTAGTACTACTAATAATATAAAGAGGATTAAATAGCTAGGTAGAGGTTATATAACGCGTTATACTAGGGTTATAAATACCCCTAACCTAATAGACGCCGGAGGTAGAGAACGCTAGGAGGGCTAAGTAGATTATAATAAAGATTAATAACGCTAAGAAGAGGAGATAACTACTAGGAGCTACGCTTATATAGCTTATATAGATGTTCTATACTAGGGGTAAAGCTATAGACTCCATTATTACGGCGTATTAAATGAAGATAGACGATGTTATACTCTATACTACTATAGTAAAGGCGAGAGAAGAACTAGAAAGAGTAGAGAGGTAGGCTATAAAGGTATATAAGTCGGTATGAATACTCCGATAAATATTAAGAGTAATAATCTATAGGATTAGGATAATAGCGGTTAATAATAAAGATTAATATATAGTAATAGAGGGGTTAAAAGTAGCTAATAAAAGATTATACCCCTAGCTAGAGATAGTTAGCATTAAATAGACGGCCTTTATATATAGTTTAAGTGTAGCTAGCACGGAGAAGAAGTTCTTCTTACTAATCATGGAGGTTATTAATCTTAAAGCGGCGAATAGGTTAATTAATAAGGGGATAATAGTAAAGGGCGTATTCCTCTTCTATATTAAATAGGAAAGGGATATAGTACCTAGGTAATACTTTAACTATTATACGTACGGGTATATTAGTAAAATCTATACGAAGCTAGTAAGATATAATAAATACGCGGGAGGCTACCTAACTAATAACCACGCGGACGGCCTAGGCGCAGCGAAGTAGTACGCGGTCTGCGGAGGCGAATACTTAGCGTAGGCTAAGAGCTACCTAATCAGGTAAAAGGAGGTAGAGAAGATGAAGGCTAGGCTAGGAGCGAAGCTAATATACTTTAAGATATTAGAGAGGAAGGCAGTATAGGCTATACTATTTATAGTAGGAGGCCGTTAGGAGGTAGAGGGCTTCTAGATAGTAATATATAATATAAAATGTAAGGTACTTAGGGATATAATACCTAGAGTAAATAGCGCGTTTATATTAAGGAAGGTTAGAAGGCTGATAAAGCTATCTTTACTAGAATATAGCTAGCTACTCCTTCTTATAGAACCTTAATACTAATAGCGAAGGGAAGATTCCGCCCTAGCCCCTAGCTAGGATATAGATATATAAGTAGAGAATTAACCCCCGTCTACTTAATAAGTAATATAAGGGGACTGAAAATCCTATAATATAACGTATAGAGAAGGAAGGATATAGTAATAGTACCCCTTCTAGAAAATAATAAAGTCTAAGATATAGATATACTTACTATATAGGAACCGGCTAAGAACTTAATAAATGGTATATCTTATAATTATAGTATAAGTAAGTTCTATCTAATATATTATAATAATCTAGAGGTAAGAACCTACTTCTATATTAATAAAAGACTAGACCTAGAGTCCTAGGAGGTATAGTATAATAGAGGAGACCTTTACTTACTACAGATATAAGTCTATAGCCCTTAGGACTAGGCCGAAGAAACTAAGGGGCCCTTTAGGCTATAAGGGATAACCCTTCCCTAGTAAGCCTAACTTCTAATAATAGCCCGTCTATAATCCTAGCCCTTAAAGGGGTACTTAGCAAGGACGGGGAATATATAATAATAGTAACTTCAACTTATATCACCTATAATAGAATAATCCGGGTAGGTATATATATTACACGATAGTAGATAAGTTATTAGAGGTAATAGGATAGCGGGGAATAAAACTTAATATATCCTAGGACTTAATAACGTAGTAGAGCTAGGGAATATAAAGTATAATTAACCTATTATCCCTTATTAAAGGCGCGTATAATATAATATTAGGATATAAGGTTAAACTAGAACTTAACTTTAAATTTAACTACCTCCTAATACGTACGTCCCTAGAAAGGTTATAGGAGGAGTTAAAATCCTATAGGAAGCGAGCTTAAAAGAAGGCTAATTCTAAGGAGATAAGAGGGGATATTAATATATAAGTAATTATCCTAGCTAGAGTCCTAAATTAATACCTACTAGAGTTATATATAGAGATTAATATATATATAAATAAGTTAATTATAATATTCTAGAAAATCGTGGATAATATTATCCCTAACACTAGACCCTTTAAAGCCTTAAACTTATACTGGATAGTAAACTATATAAGGGTAATAAAGGCCTTAAGAGAGGCCCTAAAAGATTATAAATATTACTAAATAGCCGTTATAAAGGAGAGGCTCTAGGAGATAGATAAGGATAAGGTCTAACTTATAGGGATAAATAAACTATAGCCATAGTTCATTTGTATACTACTAAGAATTTAGTTATATTTCATTTGATTTTCTCTTTCCAAATGAAACATAGATTAAAACTTAGCCGTTTCTTTTAAAAAATACATCGTTAGAAAGCCCGGAGTTAGGCCTCTAAACCGACCTACTTACTACCTAGATCGGGCCTAGTCCTAACTCTCTGGAATTTTTATAAAAAGGCGAAATTCTTGATGTTCCGCCCCTAACAGGTAATTGACGGCTAGTACGAGCTTATTTCTTCTCTTTCCTTCCTTTAACCATTTTCAAAGATGAAATTTACAAAATTTATATCCCTAGATAGAGTAGACTTCTAGCTATCTAATAAGCTAATGTTAAGCTAGAAAGGATAGGGAAAAGCTAGGTTTCTAGTACTAGTAATAGATTTATCTTAAATAGTCTTTACTAGTATAAAGGTTATTAGAATCCGGGTTTAGACTTATATTCAGATTATATAGGGAAAAAAAAGGGAAAAAAAAGAACTAACTGAATTAGGAAAGGTTTACGGAAGTTATTAAGTATATATAACTTAGAAGAGAATATTTATAGTCTTTCTTAGCGTATTAACTTTAAACCTTATTTAGCTATAAAATATACGCTAGATATATTAATATCTATATATTTCGAGTCTCTAAGAAGTTCTCTATCTATCTACCTAATATTATTAGTATATTCTCTTTAGATAAAATTATATAAGGATTATAGAATTAGAGTAGTAACTAGACGCGGTATATCTTAGCTACTAGTTAATACGCGCGGGATAGTAAAAATAGCCGCGCGGAGCCTTAGCTAGCTGCTAAACCTTAAACTAAACGCTCGGAAAATTTATATCTATATCTACGTCTCCTTATTCTTCTACTTCCTTCCTTCCTAGATATTCCATTCGAAAATCTACGTCTTAATCTAGAGTTAAAAAATAGATAGGAAATCGATCCTTCTCTTCATGATATAATGGAACATATCTCTATTCTCGGAGATACGGGCTTTCTAGCTTGTCGAGAATGTAAATACTCTATTCTACCCTTAAGTATCGAGTCTCATTTCCGTCGGACTCCGCATAGTGTTTCTCCCGAAATCCGAGGAGAAATTCTTTCCGAGGCTAAAAAATACCCTAGTCTCGTTGAGGATATCTCCGGAATCAAAGAGACTGAGATTCCTTCCTCTTTCCCTTTCTTCTTTCTAGATCTTACGCTTTACTCAGACGGATTAGCGTGCCAAGACTGCCTTTATATTGCTAGATCTACTCGAGGTATTTCGAAGCATTATAGGGAGTCTCACGATTGGGAAAATCCTAGGGGAAAGGGGCGAATTTCAAAGACTTTGAAAACCGACGTTCCTTGGAAATCCGATATACCCTGCCAGTAATTCTTCCGGTCTACCCCCGGTAAATCCTACTTTAGGATGAATCCCGAACGACCCTTTTCTAGTTAAAAGACTAGGCCTAGAAGGGCTAATTTAACCGAGGATAATAAGATCGAGGAAGATACTAAAAATCACTCTAAGAGTTCTCGACCTTCTTTACGCGATTCTTAAGGTAATCCTACTATATTTTTATATAAAAGACTTTAACTAATAGTATATATAGAGCCTTTAAAATAGGACCTAGAATGGTCTACTCTTGACTCGAAAGTTCTAGATTATCAAACAACCTAAATTCAAAAAATTTAAAAGAACCGATTCGATAACCCTAGCCCCTGGCTAGAAAGAACTCGATGGGCTTACTATCTAGAAGGTCTAGATAGGGTTAAGTTACTAAAGCTAATAAAAGAGCCGGATATACCTCTTTTAAGGGTTATTTAGCTAGCTTTCAATTAACTCGCTCGAAAGTCTTAAGAGATCCTATTAAATATAGGGGTTTTCGCCCGTTTTAAGATAGTTTAAACTAAAAAGAATCAGTCCCGAGCTAAACCCTTTCGGGCCTACCAGGATCCGAGTTAAATTTTAATGTATTCTCGTCCGTGGAAGCAAATTTTCGCCTTTTTTATTAGAACCCAAGAGCATCTGGGTTCTAGTAACTTTCTGAGGTATTCTTTTACTCCTTCTCAATAAGTTTTATATGAAAAGCTTATTCGAATCGCCTCGGATATCGACGATATCCAAGAATTCGAAGAAACTATTCAAAAAGGGCCCTCAAGGAACGATGGTTCTTCTAGCGAGTATAGCCAAATCGAGACTAGTAATAAAGAAGAAGAAGACGAGTTTAATCTCAAGGAAAATACTTGAATTCGGCCTCGAAATACTAGTAAGCTTTCTAATTGATCGAAACTAGAAAAGGCGTTACTAGATTTCTCGATTTCTCTTCTCAATCATTCTACTTCTAAAGATGAATACGAGCTACCTCTCGTTAACGCTCTAGCCGTTCTAGGCCTAGACCCTCGTGGATTTAGGGATCTAGATAGCTATCCCTCGATTCTATCTTCTTTGATAAAGATTAGCCGTTTTCTCGTTCTATGACTAGCTTTCGAAAATTCTACCTATTTCGAGAATGATCTTAATAACTCAGATTCGGATTCTAGTACTTCTAGTACTCTGGATCAACGTTTTTCTGAGGCCGAACTTACGGCAGGCCCTCTACTTCGACTAAAAACTCTCGTGGATTAATTTCTTATTCAGGGTTCTTATACTCCTTTCGAGTGGGTTTTAGACCTTCGGAGTTATGGAATAAAGATTTCCCGAAGTTCAACTTCCTTAGGAAAGGTCGATTGGGAAGGTGAGTCGATAATCCTCGGGGGTTCTTCATTTTCGATTTCGGATTTTCAAGGATTCATTCATGGTCTTATTTCATCGGCTCGTACTATCCTCTTTCGGGATATACTATTCGAAAATGGTATTTCAGCGCGAAGAAGTCCTATTCGAAAGATTCCTAAGATCTCTTAGCGAAAGTTATATGATAATCCGATAGATTTAACTCCTTTTTCGAACTTCTTATCGGATTCTCGTACGAATCTCGGCCTAGAAAATTCGGATAGATTCCTATTTAATCGAATAGCTACTAGTCCGGATCTAGTTAGCCTATTCTTGATTCTAGGACCCTCCTTTACCTGGAATACTCGAAAGCTTTCGAATTAGATTTCGAGTATTCTTCTCTTTCTCGAGAAACTTCTCATCCTTATTCACGTGACCGGGGGTCAGCCGGCTAGGGCTCCGGAGCTACTATCCCATCGGTATTCGAATTCTACGGAGACCTGAACCCGGAATATCTTCCTCGAGAACGGGCTTCTCTTTTTCGTTACTTTCTATTATAAAGGGTATTCGATCTCAGGCTCTACGAAAATCATTTAACGTTATCTACCTCAAGAAATTGGCGAGTTACTAGTCTATTATCTATGGTTAGTAGTCCCTTTTCTAGAACGGATCATGATTAAGGTCTTTCGAAAACCTCTTCTCGAATACCTTTTCAAGAATCTAACGGGAAAGAAGCGTTCCAAATCTTCTAGGATTACTTCCGAGCGTTTCTAAACTATTTCCTAACGGGAGACGCTAGCCGATTTAGGGGTAACCTTAAATCCTAGCGAGTATCGACATCTTGCTATCGGAAGCTCTCGTCGTTTTCTCTCCAAAGCCTACCACTTTCAACCAGAGGATCTTCCGGATCAAGATGATGAAAATGATGTCGATTACGAAGATGACGTCATAGATTTACAGGCCGGTCATCGCTCTCGAGTAGCTGGAATAGTCTACGCGAGAAGTCTTTTCGAAACGGTAGGAGAAATACAGAGTATTAAACAACGATTCCGAGAGGCTAGTATAGTAAGTATTCTATTTTCCTACTATATATTATATATTTTATACTATGAGTACCTATTTTAGGTTCCTAGCTATCTATTTCTTCTAACTACTTTTCTATAGAACTAGCATCGTCTTCTTGGTTTTACGAGTTCTAGTCAAGAATTCGTGAGGAATCAACTCGAAAACCCAAATTTCGAAAGGGAATTTAAAAATTAACGTCTTACTCGACTAGAGTCTCTACGGAATATCGACCTCGATAAGAAACTTCGAGAGCTTTTTTAAAAATCTACGATTCGCTTTCAATCTTCTTAACGAGAAATCCTAGGAGATATACTTGATAGGCTTAGCCCTATACTAGTTATATTACCTACGGGATCCGGGAAAAGTGTTCTTTTCTAACTCCCTTCCTTCCTTGGATCTTTTAGGATTTCTATCGTTGTAGAGCCTCTTATCTCTCTTCTACAGGACTAGTATACTAGGGCTTAAAGCCTCGGGATTTTTTCGGCCATTTTTAACGCTAGGAGCCCCCTGGACTCGGCCTATCTCGTCTTTACTACGCCGGAAATCTTTCTTTCTTTAGATTTTCGAAACTTTATGAATCGACTACGAATAATATATCGACTCGACCGAGTATTTATCGATGAGGTTCAGGTCGTTCTTAACTTAAAAGAGTCCTTCCGGAAGAGGCTAAGCTATTTAGGAGAAGTAATTAACTATAAAACCTAGCTAGTTCTTCTAACGGCTACTTTACCTCCGAAATATAAACTCGATCTTCTTTAAACCCTCGGCCTAGACTCTACTAGGCCGAAGATCTACCGAAATTCTACCCTTAGAGAGAATATTCGATATTCGGTTTACTCTAAAAAGAAAGGGGATAAAGGAGTAAGCTATAATATAAATAATATTATCCCCTACTCTCTCTAATTACCTATTACGATATGGAGCCTAATACACTTTACGAACGCTAAGCCTAATATAACCACAGGCGCTACTAATATTCGAGATTCCTCCAAGCGCACAGCAGACACTGCAGGTTTAAATAACAGTGGCGAAAGTATATACAGGTTAGAGAAGGCCTAGCGTACAGGTTAGTCCGCAGCTCCTAGTCCTTATAGGTGCGTCTAATGACTCTCGAAAGACCCTATCGTGATTAATAAGATAGATAATACTAATGATAACTTCAGCGACCTCGAGTTCGTACGGATCTGATCGTAACCTAAGCCCATCTTCTGATGGCCTCCCTCTCCGTAAAACTTCCAGTAATACGAGAAAATAACAAGCTTAAGTCGATCTAGTAAAGTTAGTAATAGTTAAGGTATACCCCCTAGTACATTTCTAACCAGTACCTAGGATTTCTTCTGATATACTTTAGATGACCCTTTCATAATGGAGGATAACGAAGAAAAAAATAGCGAAACTAGCGGTTCTACTAGGGCTACGAGCATGAACTCTGAGATTGGCACCGTATACCTCTAAAGCTCCCACCCGAGGTAACAGCTAAAGATACACGGTTACTTAAGTCCTACTACTACTAAACCTACCCCTTTATCCCTTAATTGCCCTATCTCTCCCAGTGTCGCTCTATCCTGTAATTAAGTTAAGTAGTCTATTAGTGGAGGTAATAGCGGAGTAGCGGCGACCGTCTATCCCCCTTATACTATTACCGTCCCCTAACCTCTTCCCGAGTAGTATCAGGACCAAGGAGGTTCAGCATTAGATAAAGAGGAGTAGGAGATTATAAGGATCGTTAGTAAGAGACGAAGGGGGAAGGGCTATAAGTATAAGGCGCGCTAGAAGAAAATATAGCTACTTAAAAGCGAGTTAGGAAACGTACAGGGACTACTACGGCAGTTTAAGGCGAAACACTAAGCGCAGCGGGGAGGCAAACGGGGAAGAACGGCACGTATAGATAAGGATTAATAAGCGTTAGTTAGTTTTATTCTTCGCAGAAGAAGTATATATAATCTTAATTCTATCTGAGATAATAAGAAGTTCTTAAGTCTCTATTCTCTATCTCTTTCTTCACACCCTATTACGTTCTAAAACCGTTTTGAAGCAAAAAAACAGTTATTAACGAATCTATAGTCGTTACTTAAGCTGCCTCGTCATAACTCTTCCCTACCAGCCTTTCTATAAAGTAGCTCTCGAACTCTTCGCTCGGAGAAGAGGTTTCGATGAAACATGTTTCTGTTTCTTAGACGTTTACCTTTTACAGATATCATTCGGCTATTAGAAAATATACTCTAATTTAGGTTCTACGGTCTTTAGTAATATCATCCTTACCTAGGTCTAATACTACCTTAAACCTCGGACGTCTAGTTATCGTAATTTCTGCTTCAGTAGCGAACGTCTCTTATACTAATAGTAATCTTATCTTAGTAACCGTCTCCTGAGCTCTAATGTATTCCTATCCTTTATACTTAACTTACTCCCGAGCAACGCTACGGAATAGGTAACGACATCGGTATCTACTTTCTCTCCTAGTCTATCGGTCTATGGTGGTCCTCGGCTTCTATCCGTATACAACGTACCTAGAGTACCGAGAGTATCAGTAGTCAAGCTAGGATACAAGGATAGAGACACGATATATAGAGGCTAATAGTAGTAGACCTTTATTAACTCGAACTTATTCCTTACTAGGGCTAGAAACACCTTAACTTCTTTTATATTCCAGCCTAAGAATCGGGTCTAAAGCGTAATAGTTAATCCGTAGATACCTTTAAGTATAGCGACGAGCTGAAAACGCCTAATCTCTTTTAACCTTAAATCCGCTGGCCACGGACCTATAAGGAGTTTAAATTCACGTAGAACGATGTTCTTAAATCCCGCTTCTATCATTTATTTCCTTAGGAGTTCTCCGGAGATTTTTAGAGTAAGGCCTGCTTTTTAAGCGGTAGCTTCTTGATTCACGTACTATTTTCTAATGTTACTATCTTCGGGCAAAGACTCGTCATCGCTCTGTGCGTCTATTACCAGTTCTTAATATTCCATCTAACCGCTAGGCATGTAGTACCTACTCCCGGGTTAGAGACTATTAGAGGATATAATAGGATATTAGTACTAGCTAGGCTTACATACTTAAAGCTCCGTTTAAATAGTCGAGGCTAGTCAGCAATACTACCGTTCATAATACGGGTATAAATAAGATTAAAACTATTAGCGGGAAAGATCTACGGCAGCTCAATATTATCGATAACGAACTAGAAGAATAAGGTATTAGCGTAGTAGTAGCCTCCTTCCCTAATTAATATAAGTAGCTATACTTAAATATTAACCGGCGTCCTAGGATAAGAGGTTTCAGTCTTAATCTAATATCCTTAGTAGTATAGGAACACGTTACTATACTAGTTAAATAGGACTTAGATCCATACCAGTAATCTAGGTTAAGTTAGTCATTAGTCTCTCATAAAGAAACGGCGATAACTATAGATAGTTATTCAGAATACTTACTTTAGTAGACGGGTACCGGTCCGCTATATTATATATTTAGCCACAGCTATAAGTAATAAGCTATAGTATCTTAAGGGACGACTAACCGACTTTTATTACCTAAATTCCTGGAATTATAAGTACGCTTCGCGCATCTTCATTAATATAACTAGGGGTTGAGATCTCACCCGTTCCAGTCCTTATATCCAGTATCGCTGGGGCTAATCCTCCTACGGGAACGAAGAACAGCTGTCCGTTAAAGGCTAATTAGAGGACGTAGTACTAAAGGTCGAGGCTTTTTAGGTATTATTAGCAGCGCTTCTAAAGACATATTTATCCTAAGAACTAACCGGTCTTACTCTTCCTATAACGAGAGTATCGCCATCAGTTCGCATAGTATAAGTGAGCCGGTGTCCGGTAACTAACCTTATCATTCGGCAAAATGTACCCTATTATCTGTCAGCGCCATTCTGAGCTTCTAGTCAGCCCTACCTACTTCCCGCGTAGTAACGACGGCCATTCTCTTGCTCGTATGCCATAGTACTTAATATAACGGATATAGTATCTAACTCTCTAATCAACGCTAGGTGAGCACTCGCAAAAATACAAATCAATAGAACCTTATACGCTTTACTAGACGTAGGGTCCTCAGGTATATTCTGAGAAAGTCATTAGCTACCGTTAATAGATAAGACCTATTTCCCTACTACCTCGTCTGGCTATGCGGTGATGGGACTTGGGGCCCTTTTAATTACCTTCAAGTGAGTTGTAACAGCGGCACCTTTATCACGCGCGTTATCTGGCGATCTCGGGGGTAGGACGTCTACCAGTTTGATAATGCTTGAATATTGTAAGCATGTATCACCGTGCGACGAGACCTAAACTTATATTATATTTCCTGTCTTCGGCTCGTCCTCCTAGCTTTAGCCTAGACTGCCGTCATCCTTTACTTCTATAATTATAAGCCTTTATCCTATTATCATCTTCACGATGACTTCCATATATGCGCTCGTAAGCTTCTACTCCTCGCCGCCTTCGTCCTTATACGAACCGTCACCGCTGACGTGAAGAGTTTCTAGACTTTAGTCCTGGAGTGGATACGGTAAACTTGCGCTGCCGTTAGTACTACCGATAGACCTAGGCTTTAAAGGGACCTTATAAAATCTCTACGTCCCCTCGATCTTCTTAGGAGCTAAGTCCGTCTTAATAGAGCTAAAGCGAATTATAAACGTGTCTATCTCCTAAAGTCGGCTTTCGCTATAGCCTTCCTTCCACTTATATATACCCTTACGTAAGAGGACTAGATCTAAGATCTTTATATTGCGAATCTTAAGGTATGTAGGTTTTTAGGTCTAAGAAAGGAGGAAGCACCCGTTATTTATAGCTGACTAGTATAGCAGCCGTCCTAACCTAATTAAGTAAAGGGATCTAACGCTACGAGACCGATTAGCGGAACTATCGCACTAGATTATCTTATTAGATATAGTTGCATGGAGAATCTTCAAGAGTACTATATTTAACGGGTTTACTAGGATATTTTGGATTCTTTACTAAGCTTGATGTAGCTATGAAACTACTATCTTATCCGTCCAATCATCCCCAGATTCGAATTAGCGATGGCGAATAACCTCGCCAAATCATTTACGCTAACGAAGGCTATGAGAAGGGAACGGTTAGGAAATGGGAATATTTACTGAACGCTGTCGGCATAAATCGAGCATATGGCTTGTACGGAACGACCAGCAGTATCGCTGACTGGAGTCCCTGAAGATTGCGAGTATCCCTCTGATATAACGCTGCTGTGATTTATCAGAAAAATAGTCTTTATATAAAGGCTGCCGAGATCGACTCCGCATCCTAGAGCCGAGGCCACAAGCATAATAACCACCATTGCGAAGCACACGAAGAAAAGAGACGCCAATACAAGAGCGTTCATCCCCGTAGTTGTTGTCACGTCGACTAAGAAAGAGTAATACTACCGAGCTCACAAATCACAATCACACAGTTATAATATTCAGATCCCAGCCTTCACCTCCCCCTTTCTCCACGCCTTCGTTGATATCTAGTTGTCGCTGCAATTATTAGCCATCTAATGGACCGAATTTCCGCACGATGATACGACTTACCATCGCCGTCTTCTAAGCTTGTTTCAAATACTTCTCTTGAATCACAACAGTCGGTCCACCATCTTTTGGCCTACATTCATAGAACCACCGGTTTGTTCCCGGACCAAGGAGCGGAAGATCGTTATTCCAAACAGGCGCCATGACCTCCAATCCACCTTTCGGGACGACCCCGAATTTCATAATTGACATGTGACTCCGCTTTACTGTATCACCACGCTTGAACTTTGCTTCGGGTCGGACTCCGACTCAGGTCATTTTCACGACAGCGTAATTAAATAATGAAGTTCTGCTAGACTATGACGGGCCTTGGTAATGATATCTTTGGCAAAAGCGAAGCTCTGGTGTCCAGGTCAGCCTTTTCTCGTCAAGAGTATGGTGTTCTCCATCATACAGCCTTTCAATGCGCGGGCGGCGACGGCCTTCGGCAACTGATATACACCGAGGTTGTAAAGAGGCCCCAGCAAGGAGAAGCTTGGGGATTCAAGGCCTTTAGTAGTAAGTGGGGCCAAATAGTCAGTAGAATGGTCTTTCCTTGGCAGCGCCTGGATATCACTCTTTTGGAATGCTGATACACCAATGGAATCATGTTGTACCAATGTTGTGGGGCAATCATCATTACGATAGGTGTGCTTTGAAGGTCTTATCAGGCACTAATGTATGCAGGTTTCTATTATTTCGAGCTAGTATGGTAAGAGTTCCGGCTCATTCTTGCTCAGGGACACGCAAGTACTTGGGCGCATTACGGCGCGTCAACCCTGAAAGGACATCATCACCACAACTCATCATTATTCGATGGCACCACCTGGAGATCTCCCCTCACACATTCAAACCAGCCTCGTCCAACGCGATTTCTCATCCGTGGAAACCGATCCTCGAAGCGTTCGATGAAGGACCCGAGAGTTTCAGAATCAGGGTCACTTTCTTCGACGAAGCACGTCATGTGGTCGGTCCAACCCTCTGGCTCTTTAGAGGAAGATGGTCTTTTACTTAAGGTGCTGAATGACTTCCCTACTTGCTCCCTCTGGTATTCCTCTACTCTTGCATTGTTGGAGCTTTCTGGGTTCCTTCTCTTCCCTCTCCATTCGTCTCCCTTACGGCCTAGTGCTTTCGACGATATACATCCCATCTCCTATCTCTTATTAGATAAGCGAACAGGAGTGAGCTTCATTTGGTCAGCAATTGAGCAGGAACGGACTCAGACAAAGGTACCAGAGTTCTACGCCTGTGCTCGAGGAGTCGGAGAGTTTAAATCGATGACAGTTAGATGTGGAAGACTCAAGGCAAGGAGAAACCAATCTTTATGATGATGGGAGAGTGAGCCAACCTCAGCTAAGGATTATGTGGCTCTTCCGAAGCAGGGACGCTGGTTCTGCGCTGGACGACAGGATCGTTGGCTCTTCTTAAGCCTTTGTGGTCAGAGATCTCTATTAATGCTTTCTTCAGCTCGGCTTTCAGGCTGCCTAAGATAGTTATCACCATGCAAGGATAAACGTACTAGCATCCACGTCAATGCGGTGATGTGACAGCGCCTGCAAAGCTTGCCCTGAGACAGTTGGCGTTCCCTCGAGGATCCGAATTAGAACCAAGTCGGCGGAACCGGTGGGATTGTCGAGTGGTGCAGTGTAAGATGGAAGGATGCGTGAAACACTATATGTACGGCGTCGTGAATGCATCTAGACTTTGTCAATTAGGACCATATGACTCATTCCAACGAAGTCACCTTGTTGTAAACACCCAATTCGACGAGGAGTGGCTGGGAGGCTTCGTCGAGACCCGGGTCATCGCATATCTTCAACTTTTCGCTCTTGGCACGGTCCGCTACCTCAAAATGCGCCCCAACAAGCCATTTCTCAAACTCTGACAGGATTTCCTTGACTTTTTCGCCCTTTAGCTCTGTTTGCTGCAGATGCTTCTCGCCCTCAGCCGATGACATGGCAACCCTTTTGGAAAACAGATGGTGGTCGGTTAGGGGTTTAGCGGCCAAAGAAGTACGGCCGCTCGATCTATGGGAAAGTGATGCAGGGTTCCTTTCGGATGTCATTGACCTGTCCACAGAAAGTAAGCACTTAAAAAAGATATCCCTTGAGTGATGGCTGCAGTCCTTGTCTGGTAGATGTAAACGCTCGTGGAACTCTCCCGATAACACATCAGCAAGCCGAAACTTCTCAGTTGCAGGAAGAGCTGCGACTCACTATTTGTGGCTTCTTGTAGTAACATGCACTGGAGCGCATACACAGTTTCACCAGTGATGCCCAAACTCGCTGTAACCTGTCAGAGGTAAAAGCGGGGCGCAAATCAGCACGCCAAGGGTTTTCGCTTGGCGGAGGTTCGGTTTGATTACCTTATAGTCTTAACGCGTCTCTTCCAATCGCCAGTGGGCAGCTGGGCGAGGTGCTCCAACGTTATCACTGTCGTTTTGCTCCCTACAATCGAATGTGCAAATTTCTCGCCATTCAGCTTCCCACCGCCCCAAGCTTCTCGACATGGCGGTGATTGTTTTGAGTCTTTCATCGTTGGACATGGATATAAAGCATGATCTCTCGCTCGCATTTTCAAACTGGCTCATCCCTTCTCTGCTCTTCAGGAATCCTATCAACTCAACTATCGGATTTAGACAGGTCAGAGCTCGTCTCACCCTTCTGCTGCTTGTTCAATCTTCCTGACACTCTTGTAGATCGAGCGCCCTGGCGGGAGCACATCGACTTGTGCCATATCAGACAACCAAATTCCTCTCACTGGAAAGACAAGCGCCAAGGCGAGATTGAGGTTTAAACCGCGCGCTTTAACCGAAGCGACGTGGCCATCAACATAATAAGTCGAAGGACAGGAGTAGGAAGAACTTAGGAAAAAGGCGAATCCTTCAATAGATAGATCAATGCAGCTTTATCTGAAAACAGACTCTTAAAAGCTATTTGAATAAAGGAGAACACTCATCACCTTTCATTAATTCTCGGCCTGCAAGCCACTCACGAACAGAGATATGCGTTAGCAGCTTTCCTAGCCCAGATAGGGGAGACAAAGCTTCGATCTCCCAAGCTCTATCTCCCAAACATGGGGGACAGAGCTTCGATCCCCCAAATTTGGGGGAACAGAGCTTCCTAATTTCATCAGAGGTTTAGTCTGTGTAGACCTCCCAGGAGGGTAGCCGGCCTGTCTTGACGGTTCTTCGCACGCTTAATGCTCGCTTTCTTTGCAATTGCACATTCTCGCCTCCCTAAATCCATGGGACTCAGGTGGTATATGTTGCGAGGCTCGAGCGAGGCAGATGGGAACATAGGCTGACACCACATTCTGAGTAAGCGACGACTATGCCATTACAGGCTAGCGGCCGAACGGCGTTGCTCCGCCTTCCGGGAACCCCTATGACCAAGGGATCTTCCTATCCAACACGGCTGACTATGGTAGACCTCCTCTACATCTACGCGTTCCAAGTATGGGTCCATCAGACAAACGGAGAGCTCCTAGCTTACCCTCTCTGCGTCCAACCAAAAGTAGGTACCTGATCTTCGAGCTCGTCTGTAAGACTGACCTGGCCTCCTCAGGATCACGGAAGGAGCAAGAAACAGATGCTTCGCGTAAGAGCAAGCTTCCTCCGAAGCAGACCAGATCCAAGCTCTTTCCAAAATGTCGTGGGAGATGACGGAAAATTTCTTTGCCCGAGTCGACGCTTTAGAGAAATTGAATTCGGTTCACTCCTTTGGCAACGCAAAAGCTTCGCAGGAGAGCAAGCTTCTCCCGAAGCAGGTCGGATCCAAGCGCGCGTTGTGGAAGATGATGGAATCCATCTTCGCTCGAGTCGACACTTTAGAGAACTTTGATATGGTTCACTCCTCTTGCAACACGTATGTTTCACATGAGAGCAAGCTTCCTCCGAAGCAGGTCCTGCCCAAGCGCGCGAGCTTTCCGGAAGCTCCTCCTCGACTTTGGAAGATGATGGAAACCATACTTGGCCGGGTCGACGCTTTAGAGAGCTTTAATACGGTTCGCTCCTCTAGCAACGGTCTTGGCCCTGGTTCACCACCCATCATGTCAATTACTCCCGCAGGCGAGACCGGTCGGTCCCTCTTCGAGGTGCTGGAAGCTGCACATGCGCGCGTTTCGATTTTGGAAAAGAGGAGGGACATCATCTACACAAATGCTTTCAAAGCGTCCAGTGGAAGAAAATGTATAATACGAGGATGCAGTGGCAAGCTATCCAGGCCAGACCACCTTGCCCGCCATCTCAACGCTACGTCAACCCCGGAGCACCGTATCGCCGCCATCATCCTGCTCCAAAAGATTGGCATGGTTCTCGCTAATCAGCCGCAGACAATATGGATGGAAATGGTTTGACGCCGTCATCATGTTCCAAAGCCGATAACAACACTCCGACCTCAATCCTCCCGCCCGACCCAGCTCTCTCTCCCGTAACCTCTGCGTCTCCCAATTCCACGCCGCCGGCGGCATCCGAAGTCAACAATCATCCACAGAGTCTCATCTACTGTCCAAGGCCAGACTGGTCGGAATCAAATCTTTACAACACCTCTGTAAACAACTCATCTGCAGATTTGACTCAGCGCTCGGAATCCAATACCCTCCCTACAAGCACCACGTACTGCCCCGAGCCGCCTTGGTCAGAATCGAATGAGTATTACCACTCATCTACGGATCCGAGCCAGCGCTCTGAATCCTTTACTCTCCCTACAAACGCCGCATACTGCCCCAGGCCGCACTGGGCGGAATCGAATGTGTATTACAATTCATCTGCAGATTTGACCCAGCGCTCCGAATCCAATGATCTCCTCACAAACGCCATGTACTGCCCGCAGCCCGAACAGGGCTCTATCTACAATCCGCAGCTGGACTGGCCTAAGTCTAACCCTTTTACATCCACCGTCTCCGGCACGGCTCGAATCTAAGGGCTTCTCCCAACGTTCCACTGGTTGCCAGCCACCAGATCGGTCTTGACATATTGGCCTTCGAATTTCATCTGGCAATCCCTTAATCACGCCAAGCCAAGTCTAACCGCCTGGATCTTTTTATCATATAACCCCGACCCGACCTCTCAACAACCTTCTGGCTTGCAAGCAGTGGGCCGATAACATCCAAATCGATCAGACGTCAAGCCCTATCCCAGAATGCAGATTTTCGACTATCTGACCAGGACCTCAACATAATCCCCTGTCGTCCCTGCTCCATCAAGTGAGCCACCATCGACGCCCGGCCGAGGTCTGAGTGATTTGAGCAGGTGGGTCGTGGGATCCAGGGGGAAGGTCTGTCAACGGTTTGTGACTGCAGCTGAGTTGGGAATTCGCCACGGCCGAGTTGTTATAGAGGCTCACAACCACAGCCTTTCCATAGCTTGGCACTTTTGGTTTTGCTTGACCGCAAGGCCAAACGTTCATAGAGTAGAATTTAAAGACCAGATAGGTAGCATTTAATCAGAAGGATGAACAAGAATAATATATGCTCTGACGATTAAAATTCCGCCCAGCCCCGCCACAACTCGATCAAGGTATGAAGTAAGTGAACTTGGATCACTTCGTACTCTTTTCCTTCCTCCAAGCAGAATATAGACCCCTCCTCCTTCTTCAGAACAAACGAGATCTGTCCCCCCTTTCAAATAAACCACCGACCCCATCGCCCATGGCACCTTTCGCCGTTCTTTAGTAGACTGCACTTCTATCCATGGCGGTAATCCTTCGATAACGAGAGGGATAAGCGTATGATGATCAGTGGGAGGCCGGATTCGGCGGGAGAGCTGTTTCGGAGCGGCTGGATTAACGCGCTCAACCATTTTGAAAGTGGACTTTGGCTCCGCAGCCGTTTTGACGAATTTAGCGATCTCGGGTTGCGTGATGGCCTGGGTATAGCATCAGCGCAGTGCTCTTTGTCATTACCCCCCTTCAGGAACACCTTTGGATGGACTTGTTCCCTGAAGTACTCCAGCAATTCTTCGCATGCACTGGTCCAATCCAGCGTGGTGGTTACTGCATCCGGGGCTGTTCGCGAGCCCGTATGAAGACCTGCCGCTGCTCTCTCCAGCAGACCAGTATCAAGGACATTCTCCAAGATTTGCACGGAGTCTTCGTATCTCTCACTGCTCGCCGACATGGTTGACGTCGCTTGATGGAAGTTGGTGGATTCGAATGTCAATGGGGAGCCATGGTGGGGCGTAAACTTCTCGACGATGTTCATGTCCTCGGCGAAACGGTGCTTTGTTGATACGCTGGCCACGACTCGTAACTCACTCACTCTAGAAAATGGGATAAAGACTGCGCTGTCGCTATTTAGTATTATTAGCAAACATTCGAATGTACTGATGCCTGAGCAGTTGCACCACCGGTGGGTTCCTTCGATCGTGAGTACCGAGCTATGTGCCATCTCGTGAGAATCATTATTGACGAGATCGATACCAGTGAGGTCCGAATGCAAGGTAACGAGGCTGAAGACGAGTACTGCCAGGTCATGTCAGCTGCCAGAGCCATCTGCATATAGCCCCGTCATCAAGTATGACCGTGTGATCTAGTTTGATGATTTCGATGATTACGCAGCTTTCTCCTCCCAAGTTTGGGGATCGAAATTTCATGTGCAGCATTCTTCCCCCAGATTTGGGGGATCGAAAGTTAGGGGTTGGAAGTGGCAGCGTTCACTCTCCCAATCAAGAATCGATGTGCAGCGTCCTTCCCCCAAAGCAAGGAGTCTGCCCAGAATAGGGGCAATGGGCTGCTTCCAGTTTCAACATCACTAATGGCATGCTATGTTTGATTACTTTTCATGATCCCATCCGTCTCTTCAGTCATTTAGACTGCCAGTTGATGGCAGTTTGGTCCAGTTTTGCAGCAACATCTTCTCCCGTATTGATCGAGCCCTAATAACTTCTTGCATCTGCAGCCTCGCGGTAACTCATGCCATTCACCCTGCTTGCATTGGCTTTTTACCTTATTCTGCCTTCTAGGCTGCTTGCATGACTTGGCCGATGCTGGCGTTTAACTGGATTGAGGCTCGATTAGGCACATTATGGACTCTCTCCCAAACTTGCAGCGGTCTTGCAATACTCTTCACCGCCATTCGATATCTCAGAGTCCAGTGCTATCTCCGCCCCCTCCTTATGTGGATCCACCCCCTTACCCATCATTAGCGGACTATTCGGCAGCACATTGGTGGGAGACTGGAGCAAAAGACATCCTTCGAGGCACCGACCTTTATGCTATTCACCTTATCTGTCGATTTCAGACTTATAGAAATCGAAGCGACCCTGGCTCAATTTTACTAACGCGATGGGCTCCTATCCTGGATTCCTTCCTCCTCCGTCTTCGCCCAGGCCATCGGGCAACCGTGGTCGATTTGGACAAAGATCAAAAAGTCGAGGAGATCTTAAAGCTACTTATACCTTCGCTCCCGCCATCAGATCACTTGGAGGATTGGCCGCCATTTGAAGTATTCAATAAGCCGGACACGTCACGCGCTGCCTTAAGCTTGAGGATGCAAGCAACTCCAATTTCCAGAAAATGTCCCTCTCTCATTGGGCTAGAGCAGCACGTGATCCTGAAGATTACGTGGATTCTGTGGAGGATTCCGTTGACTGGCACAACGGCCTTAGTGAGCTTCTATGCGAGCGTCTGAAGAACATCCCAGGCGAGATGGACAAGTACGCTCAAATTGAAATGGTAGGTGTGACTACGACGATATCATTCGTTCGATTGGCTGACACGAAATGCAGATGTTACCCGAGCAAAGCCCTGCACGTTGGAGTGTGTCCCGGAGCATACGGCTGATACAGCCGAGTCGACCGATTACAGACGCTAAGCCTCCCCATTATGAATCTACTCTCTGCCAACTTCAGGATTGGTTTGGACGGCTGCAACAGGATCCTGTCACAGCACTGAGAGAACTCGCTGTTATGGAGGTGCGCTACCAACATCTATATCTAGGAGAGGCCGAGATCGATTGGTCAGAGCGATTTGAGACGGACGTTGACTTCTTCCAACTCGTCATTACAACGTCTCAAGAACTGGCAGATACGCTCACGGACCTTGATGTCAAGGAGTTCCTCTTACTACATCGTGAAGTAGAGGACACTATCGATAACCGACCCCAACTCCAGTATATGAATAGAAGGTGGAACAAGCTGTGTAAGGCGGCTCAAGAGAGCGTCATTGTTGAAGAACACCTAAGCTCTCCTGTTGTAGGCCTGGCCAAGAATATTACTGTCTAGGTGTTATTCGATCATTCTAGCTGACAACGGCAGCAGGAATCAGGCCACAGACGCAACTTCCATTCCTTATTTGCAGTACTCCAAGCTCTAAGGGAAACCTGCTTTGATGAATCTCTTTTGCCAGACCTCTTCCCACTCATCAACCCTGATCGGAACTACGCCTCTTATCGGGAAAATACGAAGAAGCACCAAGCCTACCGTTTCTGCCTCCTCACATTCGAGAGTTCAGGCATTGCCAAGGGAGAGGCTTGTCTCAAATACATGCTTGCAAGGCATACGAAACCCCGGGGATTCTAATTAAGACCAAAATTCTTGAGAGGCAGCCCTCATGGACTTCCTGGATCTTCGCCAACCTACTCCACTGTTTCCCTTATGGACACCCAGATCAACTTGAACCCTAATCCCTTCAATCGTCGAGTGCGGCTCATAAAGGGACTTGGAAGAAGGGCAGACGGAATTCGTCGAATAGGAAGATACTTATAATAACTAAAATGTATACGACAGGGTAAATGTGGAGAGAAAATAGTATTTTTCTCTCGCTAGACCTAATTGAAATTGCTCAACGGAGACTCCATCCTCACAGTCATCATCTTTTCGATCTCGATCCTCGTGATCTGAGCAGGATTATTAGCTGGAGAGAACTCGCGCTCTTGAATGTCTGCGCGCATCTAAATCATCCAAGGGCTGCAGGGTCTAGGATGCACCCACAAACCTAGGCCACGCTCGCACTATTTTGTGTTCATTTATTGTGTCGATTTTACATATGTTTTCTATGTAGCATGGTCGCAATGAAGGTTCAAGCGCTAATCCATATCGTCGAAGTGAGTTTGATTGCAAGTACTCATCCCTATAGGTCACTATAGAAGATGATGACTAGTCCGGTTGGTCTTGGCTTCGGCTATAGCAAAGCGATGACTGGCCACCTGGACCGGGCCCGGAAGCGACTGGTCTCATTTGGACCCAGGCACCAGACCAGTCATACTGGAACTGGCTTTAGATCACTGGAGACTGGTCAGGCGAGGATGCCTTGGCGGATCAGAATTTCCATCACGTGGGAGTAGGATGCGCAGAGAACTCCCTTAGCGCGGTCCCTCACCTCGCGTCAACTGTACCTCTCCGTCTTCTCCCCCAGATTGCGGTCCATCCCCACGCTCACTGTCCAAGCCACCATTGTCTTCAACCTTCCCCTGCGCGTCGCGTCCTTCAGCTTCAAATTTTGGGGATGCATCCGTATGCTAAAGTCGTCCTAGTAAGTCTGCGATGTCGTCTCTGAGAACGCCAAGCTGGTCGTCTAGCTCAGACACAGTCTTCTTTAAGTCTAGCCGAAGTTCTTGCAGGGCTTGGATAAAGGGTTCCCGTTCGTTGGATTTAATCCGCACATATCTGCACCAACGTTAATCATGCTGCCTCACGACTGGTATTGATCAGTTCTCACTGTTTATTGGAGACAGAATATCCTCCTTTCGTACGGTGACCTCCTGGGATGAGCAATAGAATCGCCGCACCAAACGCATTGTATAAAAGGATCCATATCTGACTGTCCCACCACCATTCTCGATACGAATGATACCTCAGCTCTCGCTTCTTCGCCAGATTTGGCCCTTGAAGCTCGGGATGAGCTTCGTCTATGAATTTTGAGAGTGCTCTCGTCACTGCGTTTCCTTTGTCATTGGCTCCGGCTTTGAAGCCACTTTGCTTAGAGGGCGTACCCTCCATTCTGAACTTCCCCACGTCCTGCAAGATCTTCATTGAAAACATCCATTTTCCCACGCGTAAAAGTACCTTATCTTTGAATGATCGGACCTGAGCACGCTCGACAAGTCGACAGATGGCCTTCGCCGTCGAAGGTGTTTCCGCTGCTGCTAGTCTAATGTGGCTCTTCTCTTCGGCGATTGCGTTATCCCAAGCCTTCATTACCTCCTCAGACCCGATCGCCTCGATCATCTGCAGTAGCTCCTCTGCTTCTTCCCACGGTCTCGCCACAGTTTTTCGACGCCTTTCCTTGGAGCTGATCCCAACAAGACGATTCCGCTCCTCAATCCATACTTCTTGGGGACCTAAAGGCGATGGGGGCGCCTAGAACACCCTGCGACTCTTCTTAGATTGTGGCTTCGGATCCGGCTCATCCCCTGAAATGTCTTCAGGTACACGGCACCGTTTGATCCTGAGCGTCTTGTCTGGAGGCACCACCATGTATACCATTTGCCGCTCACTCCGCCCTCGACGTTCTATTTCGAGCAGGCGTTCCAGATAATGATACCGAAGTTGGACACCGTCTATTTGCTCCGCTAACGTGTCTCGATTTGAGGCGAGACAATCGGCATTGTATATCATGTATATTCCGCAATCAGAATCGTTCTCTTGTTGAGATGCCTGCAAACTTTCAGTGCTGATATTAAGAGCATATAGGAATCGAAATCCTCACATACCCCACTGACTGTAGCAAAATCCCGCGTTCGGTTCTCCCACCCTACCATGGCGTGGGTTAATCGCTCTTTGATGGCCGGCACCACATCCGCTGACGTTGATATATCTCCGGCGAGGGAATCATAGTGTCGGAGGATGTTACTTTCGAGGTCCACATCGAACAGCGTGCAATGGCTTTGAAAGCAGCACGGAACGATGACGCGATCATCGTTCTCATATAGCGGCCACGTCACCCTCGGATAGGACCGCCGGTTGCCGTCCTTCAATGCCACAGATGATGTGTAGGAGCTGTCCAGTACCAACGTCGTCGACGGCCAATTGAAAGAGAACAACAACGGCATCAAGTTGAAGTTGGTAAGCCACTCTCCCTCTTGAAAACGAGAGAAGAAGCGATCGATTTCCTCTGGGCTAACGGTCTCCGAACGTTCATTACCATTGACAATAAAGTATTCCCCGCGATACCGGTTTCCACAGCGTTCGATTTCTTCCTTCAGCTTCTCTCTACGTGTCATTCCAATCTCCTTTGTCGCCGGTCCAGCGGTATCTTTTGTTGGAAATCAGTGTCAGCCCTAAATGCTTGGCATTGGGCCATAAGTAGGATACGTTTCCATAGCTGAACAAAAAACCGTTACATCCATCACATTTGATATCTTTTGGGCTCAAGCTCTCCTATCCAACTGTGGTCACTTCGGACCTGCTATCATGGTTTAATGGCTGAACAGTAATAATGGATTTCTGACTGAAATCGTCCTCTTTTTCTGAGATACAAGGTTCAGGTTTGCAGTCAGAGGGCAGCGTTAATAATGACAGGTCGTCTGTTGATACGGGTTTACGTGACCTTATTGCCACATTCGGGAAATCTTGCTTTGGGACGTTGGTGGTCCCACCATTAAATTACACCTTGTCATGTTTCTTCTTTCGACGCAATTTCCCCTGACGTGTATCCTCTTTGAGTTCCGATACCGCGTATTCCAGGCCGCTAAGAAGCGTAACATAGTGCTCCCAAGAGTTCGATTCCGAATACGCAGAGAGGAGCTCCACTATTTCACTTAATGCCTACTTGTAGCTTAGCATAGTATCACCTAGCCTGCATCACGTACCAGAGATAGGTCGTTCGATATCGGTCCCAATTTCTTTGTAATTAACTCGGTATTCATCAAAGACCTTTCGCGAAACCGGTACCAGGTCACGTGACTAGAAGTTCTTTCGTCCGGACTCCTTAGTACTATCACGTAATCAAGGCCTTAGTCCCGAGGCACAAAATTTCTGCGAGCTTCATACTCTACTTAACAGTTGAGTACTACCAACGACTGAACTTAAAGTAAAGTACGTGCAGAGGATTTCAGAAAGTGTTGCCAAACGTCACTGCTACCCCCTTGCGACTCCGCCTTATTGCACAGCCCATAAACCTTGAAATCCTTCAGCTACCTATCAACTAGAAGCCAATAAGATTGAGCGTTATATGTAGCTCCAGTCGAGTCGCATACACTTAGATCATGGGCATTTTCTATTTATAATTCCCTATACTTCTCGCTTTCTACGTCGATAATAATCCTACCTAATTTATTCTATAAACCTAAGCTACTATTATAATACCTACGCTCTAAAGTAGTACTTAAGATTTTATCTTTTAGTTCTAATTTTAGCTTAGTAAGGAAAATATTAGCCTTATATTCCTTATAAAATAATAATAAATAGGCCTCTAAGTCCTCTAAATAGGACTTAAAACTTAAAACTTTCTAGTCTCCTTACTAGCACGTGACCTCCTACTTTTTATAACTGATAAGATAGCGGCTAGCTAGATCTATAACTAAATCTAATAAAAATGATTTAAAGAAGTTAAAATTAATATTTTCTAACTTATAAGCCTTATAATAGGCGTACTATTAGGTCTTAATATCTCCTTCTAAGGAGTTTATATAATAAGTAATACGGGATAATTAAGTAATAAAGTACTTAATAAATATAATAAATATAATATTAACTTTATAAAACTAATATAAATATTCCCCCTTGAAGGTATCCTTATAAGCCTTTATCTTATTAGGATAAAGAATATATATATAAGGATATAATACTAGCGCTAAGATAATAACTACCTTTCTTAGGCTATTATTAGCTTAAGGATTATAAAGTCCTTTATTATAACTTAATAATATAAATAATATATTTTATTATTTTAGATAGTAATTCTTACCTCTTGTTATAGTAGGAGCATCTAATAATCTCACGAATAGGCTAGTATAGCAAGGCTGGATCACGTGATCCAGGCTAAGACTAGATAAGCTAGTATACTTGACGTATATACTTAGATAAGCGAGATCCTATACTCTTTTATAGAGTTAAGACAATATGTTACTTATGGTTAATAAGGGCCTACAATCTATAATAGGTTATAAGCCTAGATAGCTAAGGCTTCTAGATAGATTTTTCACTCCAGTAAGGGAGTTCCACTCTAGTAAGAGAGTAGTAAGGTAACCACGAGACTTATAACACACCGACTCCATTAAGGGAGTAGTAAGGTAACTACGAGACTTACAACATACTAACTCCATTAAGGGAGTAGCAAGACAACCGAGAAACTTATAATACGAATTACTAACAATAACACCATGGCGGACAACGAATACAAGAAGGGGAAGCTCCCTCGTCTAACCACTAAGAACTACGAAAAATGGTTTACCCTACTAGAGACCGAGATAGCTTTAAGAGAAGGAGACCATATGCTATTTAAAACCAAAGCCAAGTGGGTCCTACTCCGCCTAGACGATACTAAGGATTAGTTAAAATATAACGCCAGAGTACTCTTCCTAATCGTCGACGGAATTACTAACGTTGACGTGTCAGCAGTTATAGGCTTAAGAACAGCGAAGGAGGTACATGATATTCTAAGAGCTAAATACTACGACCTACGCCCTGCTATAGCACGTCAAAGCTAAGAGAATTAGTAACCTTCAAGAAGAAGGAAGAGGATAGTATACAGGTCACATGGAGTAAGCTTCTTAAGATTAAGAAAGATATCGTTACCATAAAGCCAAAGCTTAAGGAAAGCTATGATGAGAACGAGATGATTATACGCTTACTTAACAGTCTTCCTTAATCCTACGCATCCACCGTTAACGGGCTGAAAGCTCGTGAGACACTTAAAGTCAACGATGCCCTACGAATCCTACAATACAAAGAAGGAGGAATGGAGCAGTAAGAGACTAGCATGCTTGCACACGGAAATAAGTACCGTGCACCACAGAAACGCTATAACAGCGATAAGAAAGGCTATGGTAATAAATATAACGACGAACGCGATAAGCCATACCGACCATAGGGTCGTAACTACAATCGATCTCCACCACCCCAGCGCAAGGGCAAAGAGAATTCCCAACGCTGCTTCATTTATGACGACGAAGATCACATTGCGAGAGACTGCGAGCTCCGTGATATAGCCAATACTATGTTCAAGCAGATACTCAAGAAGCTGCGTCAGAATAACACGAAGAAGAAGCAAGGACATGCCTATGAGGCTAACTCAGGATCTAAATCAGACACAGAGGATAAAGAGGTCGATGAGGAAATCGCTACCCTTACCTAAGAAGCTGCACGTAAGCTCCTATACACAACCTGGATCGCTGATACCGGCGCCTCATCGCACATAACTGATCAGAAGGATCTCTCTAGAGGGCCTCTCAGTCGAATAAGACGACGAGTCATTAAGGTTGGAGGAGGCTATCTTAATACGGACCAATACGGGGATATTAAGATACTAAGCAAGACGGGTACACTAATTACGATTCGGCGGGTATACTATAGGATATATCCTAATTACTAGTATTACTTAGCTACTACGCCTAGTTATCCCTTAAACCTCTTAAAGGTAATACGTCTAAGTAGCTTTATTATTTCGTCTACGACTATCTTAATAGTAGGGATAAAGGTAACTAATAGTCTCTCTTTTTCAGCGAGATCCCTAATGAAGTAGTAGTGGATGTTAATATACTTTAAACGCTCGTGGAGGTAGGGGTTCTTAACTAGTACTAATACGCCTTACTTATCTCTAAGCATCTATATATAGCCCGGATCGTGCCTAATATACTTCGTAAGGCTTAAGTCCTTAAAGATCTATACAAGTTATTAGCCTTACTTCGTATATATAAATAGAGCTATATACTCTAATTTACAGCTTAATATTATAATAGACTTCTACTTCTTACTTAACTATAAGATTAGTCTACTAAAGAATATTATTACACTTCTAAAAATTAACTTTCAGTCGGACTTATTACTCACCTAGTCTGTATTAAAGTATATAACAAAGTACTTGTAAATTCCCCTAGGACTGTAACGTATCTTCTAAGTAATAGTCGACTTAATATACCGTAAGAGTTCCTTAAGTACATGCCCGTAGTACTCTACAGGATCGCTTATGAACTAGCTTAATTTGCTGAGAACAAACGCGATATCTGGTCGTGTAAGTACTATGGCGAATATTAGGCTTCTAATTCCTTGTTAGTTCTCCGTAATACTAATCCGTGTGTTATTATTAGTAGCTGGACGAAGGTTCTCGTAGTCTGTAGCTAGAGTCTTCTTAGCTTTATACTTGGAATTTATGATTCTGAATCATTTAAGTACACTAGTAAGGTATTACTCCTATGTTACGGTTTACTTACTCCGAAGAGGGTAGACCTATAATTAGTTCTCGTGAAGAGGAGTATCAATGTCATACGCGCCATCCGGGGATAGCGGACATAAATCGTAAGCGCCTTAGCGCTACATATTTATTTACCTTCAGCGATTATATATATAACACTTTCTCTCCTTATAGTTAGATTTAGCCTTATTACCTAGTCGATTAGCTACTTATATTTCTAGTATTACATTCTAACTATCTAATAACCGCAGGTCCTTAATCGACGTAACCTACTAAGCCTCTATGTTAACTACTCCTACGCTACCAGTTTCATTCCCTTACTTAACACGATTAACTACTAGAGGAATAGAAAGAGCAGGGAACTCTATAATCTTACCATCCTACCTCGATCCTAATAGCGAGTCCGAAGACGGTATTGCTAAATAATTAGTAACACCTTAAACGCCTATCATTGAAACCCTGATTACTATGGCACTATCCGATACCAACGTAAACGTTCAAGCGTGAACGAGTTAAATAGCGCGTATAGAAGCTAAGATAATTAACGAGTAATAAGTAGCGGCTACTGAATCTAAATTAGATCGACAGATTATAGAGGAAAAGCTCCTATAGTTATAAGATCAACTCGCCTAAGCCTAAGCTAAATTAGAAGGAGGATTACTAGTTCTACCTATCTAGCCTAAAGCGAATGCTAAGGAACTAAAAGCTCCTGAAATTAAGAAGTTTAAAGGAGACGCGAAGGGAGTACGCCTATTCTTGATAGTATTAAATGAGAGGTTCCTAATGCAACCTATTACTTACGCCGAAGAGCATGCGAAGATGCTAGTACTTTTAACGCATTACAAGCAAGGGAGTATCGTAGGAGAATAGGCGAATCCATATCTTAATAGCGATCTAGAAAAGGAAGATGATACCAAGACCTATTTAACTCTAGTAGAGGTATTTAGGAAGCAGTTTAAGGATTCCAATCTAAGAAATAAACTAGTAGATAAGCTCTACTCCTTAAAGTAAGGATCGGAGTTAGTCTAAGCCTACACTACTAAATTCGAAATCCTATTCTCTTAGATTAGATTTAAGGACTCTAATCGTAAAGGCTAGGACTTTTATCGAGGCCTATATTAGTAAATTAAGAACATGTTACTTTATAGTAAGGTTAACCGAGACGACTACTCTGATATAAAAGAAGAAGCCTTAATGTATAGCTAGAGACTCGAGGCTAATAAGGCTGAAAAAGAAGCTAGTAAAGTAGTAAAGTAGTAGCTAACGAGAACCTTAAATAATCTAACTATTCTAATCGCTCTATCTACCTCCCACCTAGCACGACGAACTAATCTGATACTACTAGCCGCTATAGCCCCAGCCGGCCGAGGAAACCTACGACTAACCTTAGACGGTTTTCCTATTCCACCGCCCGGTGGTAACCTACCTAATTATATACGTACTTCTCGTATCGAAAAAGGACTGTGTACTTATTACGGAGGCTCAGGCTATACGTACATTACATGTCCTAATAAGAGCGTACAAGCTAAAGCCGCTACTCTAGCTACTACTTACAACTAGCTAGGGGAAGACGGTACTTAGGAATTAGTTCCGAACTAAGCTAGCACTAGGAATAAAAACCTAGAATAGCTAGATTTATTATCCTTTCAGTAACTAAGTATAGTACTCTATCTTCCTATATTATTATCTACGTCTATTTTAGAGGAACGGTCCTTAAAGTACTAGTGGATACGGGACCTACTTCTAATTTCATCTATCCTAGCGTTATTAAGCGTTTCGCCCTATACCCGATTTCTATTACCACCACCGATGTCCGTTCTATCAATGGACGACTTCTAGTACCTGCGAAGAGCGAAGGTATTTACGATATCCTATTCACCCTTGGAAACACTTCTAAGTACTATTTATGTCTACCCTATGCGAGGGATATAACCTTATTCTTAGCCTTCCCTACTTAAGGAGTTATCTACTATTCATCGATCTAGCTACTATGAAACTTTCGTTTACAGGCCTAGAAACCTAATCATGCCCGTACTATTATTCTTGCCTAAGCGCTAACTCTATTAAACTATTTTCAACCCGGCTACACGAGCTACTATCTAAACTACTATCTGGGCTACACGAGCTACTATCTAAACTACTATCTAGGCTATACGAGCTACTATCTAGGCTAAAAGAGCTAATATCTGAACCGCTATCTATACTACTACTAGATGATATATTAACTTATAAGGAAGAGGATGAAGACTAATATTCATCCGCTTATCTTAACGCCTTTTCCGAACTTGATCCTAACTAATTAGATAACGTCGAAGAAGGAGACGAATACTAAGATATCTACGAATATAGAGCTAGTAAGGGGAAAACTATACTATCCACTACGTACGTAGTAGAGGACGCCGATATTATAATACCCACCTAGTACGAAGACTTTAAGGACGTCATCTTAATCGCAAGGGATATTCCTTTAGCGGACTTCAGAGGCCTAGGACTAGACTATATAGTAGAACTAGAACCTAGTATATCCCTACTATATATTAGAGCGTATCGTTAATTAGAACGAGAAATGTAATTAAGCTAAGAGTACACGGATGATATACTAAGAAAAGGGTATATTAGGAAGAGTAAATCCCCTTACGCCGCTCTAATAATCTTCGCCTCTAAAAGAGGTTCTGAAAAACTACGTCTATATATTAACTATTAAGGTCTAAATACTATTACTATTAAGAATCGCTATGCGTTACCCCTTATCAATTATTAAATAGATCGTTTAAAGACGGCTAAGTTCTTTATTAAGCTAGACTTACGTAATACCTATAACCTTATCCGTATTAGATAAGGAGATGAATGGAAGACTACCTTTATTACTAGAGAAGGTCTTTTCGAATACCTAGTAATGCTATTCGGGATAAGTAATGCCCTAGTAACTTTCTAATCGTATATTGATAGAGCTATGTAAGGCCTATCGGATATAGAGCTAATCGCCTTTATTAACGATATCTTGATCTACGGCGATACTCTTGAAGAGGTTTAAGAGAGGACCCGAAGGTACTTATAACGTCTTCGCGAGCACGGACTATTTATTAAATTGAAGAAATGCCTTTTTAATACCTAAGAGGTCTCTTTTCTAGGTTTTATCGTCAACTCCTAGAGGGTAATGATAGATAGTAGTAGATTTAAGACTATTACTAAGTAGCCCCGACCGTACAAGGTTAAGAAGTCCAAGCTTTTCTAGGATTCTATAACTTCTACAGGAGATTTATTAAGAATTATTCGAAGATAGCTTTCCTATTAACCGATTTAACTAGAAAAGAAGGAAGTTTCTAATAGAACGGACAGGCGGAGGAAGTATTCGCTACTCTTAAAGAAGCCTTTATTAAGCATCCTATACTAAAGCATTTCGACTCCAAGCTACCTATTTACATCTATACAGATGCTTCAGGGTATGCTATTTCAGGAATCCTCTATTAAAAGTACGATAATATCTTACATCTAGTAGCCTTCTATTCGAGGAAGATAGACACAGCTGAAAGGAATTACGGAACGCTAGATTAAGAACTATTAGTAATAGTTAAATCTCTTAAGTATTAGAGATACTATTATAAGGGAGCTAACTATTAATTATAATCTATTCGCATCACGTAAATCTTTAATAATTCAAGACGAAAAAGGACCTTAATAAACGAGTCGACTATATTATTTAGCATTTACCAGGAAAAATAGCCTAGCCGACGGCCTATTAAGGCGCGTAGACTACTTACTAGATATAGACGGATAGGAGCCTAAGGAATAACCTTTCCTAACCCTCGCAGCTATAGTACTAAGCCTGAACGTAATGAGGGAAGATCTTAAACTACTACTTCTAGAAGCTTACAGCTCTGAACCTTACGCTATAAAGCTCTAATAAATGCCATTAGAGAGCTAATAGACTAAGGAGGAGGGTATACTCTATCACGACGCATAAATCTACGTACCTGAAAGTATAAGAATTTAGGTATTAGAAGAGACTTACGATACACCGTTAATTAGTTATTTCGGTTAAGATAAAACTCTAGATCTTATTAGACGGACCTATTATTAGCCTAATATACGGATTGAAGTAAGACACTATATACGGGGATGTTAATAATGCTAGAGGAATAAACTAAACACCTATACTAAATATAGTCTATTAGCCTTACTCCCCGTACTAAGTAAGCTATAGTCTAGAATTAGAATAGATATAATCATAGACCTCCTAATAACGAAGAATGGATACGATTATATAATAGTCTATATAGATTATTTTATAAAGATAGGACATTTCATTCCTTATAAGAAAACGCTAAATGTAGTAGAGGCGGCGGAGATACTTAGGAGGGAAGTTATACGCCTGCACGGAATACCGAATGCGATTATTTTAGATTAGGATAAGAGATAGATTAACGATTTCTAGTCTTCGTTAAGCGAAAGATTAAAAGTGAAATAGACCCTATTAACTACGTTCTACCCGTAAATAGATAGGTAAATAGAACGAACGAATACTATTCTAGAATCTTACCTTCAAGCCTACATTAATTACGAATAAGACGACTAGGATAATTAGCTAGACCTAGCTAAGCTTACTTATAATAACGCTAAATACTCTATTATAGGGGTAATATCTTTCTTTACTATAATCGGAAGGAACCCTGAGTATAAATTTAAGCTAGAAGGACCCCTAGGAGAGGAGGTTAATAACCTATCAGCCTTTATATATACTAAGAGACTAGAAGACCTCCACGAGGTAATGAAAGTAAACCTAGAGAGAGTAAGAATACGTATAGCTAAATACTATGATACCTATTATTAACTTAAGACGTACGAAGTAGGCGAAAAAGGTCTTCCTATATACTACTAATATTAGGAATAAGCGATTATATAAAAAACTCGACTAAAAGAACATCTACTCCTATAAAGTTATTAAGGTAATTAGATCTTAAGCCTATAGGCTTAAGCTCCTAGCATCCGTTAAAATTCATAACGTCTTCTATATATTACTACTCGAGCTAATGTATACGCTAGTACTAGAATAAGTTAATCCTAATATGGAACCCGTTAAAGTAGACGGAGTAGACGAATAAGAAGCTAATATTATAGTAGTAGCTAAGAGGACTAAACGACTTAGCTACGTTTATAAGGTAGTATAGGTTAATAGTACTATTACATAGGAGCTACCTTTTATTATTAGGAACTTACTTACCTTAGTAGATACTTTCTATACCTTATACCCTAATACTATTAAGCCTACTAAGAAGGAGCTTTAAGAGCGTTAAGTTAGTAGTTTTATTATACTTTAGGACGAAGTATATAGGAGGGAAGGATATTATTATACGCGCTATCCAGGGATAGCGGACATAAATCGTAAGCGCCTTAGCGCTATACATTTATTTACCTTTAGTAATTATATACATAATACTTTCTCTCCTTATAGTTAGATTTAGCCTTATTACCTAGTTAATTAGCTACTTGTATTTCTAGTATTACATTCAGCTTTATTATTGTAATAACCTGACCTAGCGTGATAGGATATACGCTAAAGACGGGTATATACGATTATGCTCGTAACGCTTAGTTATTGAATATGGAGAGTATTATACTCGTAACGCTTAGTTATTAAGTATAGCGAGTAAGGAGATTTCCTTCTACTATATAGATAGCGTGATTTCTAGTAGATAGGAGCTCCGTGCTTAACTTATATTATAATCCTAGTATATCTCCTAAGTATTAAGTATAATACTTATACTAGACCTATTTAGTAAAAGCCTACCTTCTATTCCTTAATACTCCTCTTCACGAGAACTAATTATAGGTCTACCCTCTTCGGAGTAAGTGGAACCGTAACGATTATCTAGTCGATTAGCCACTTACATTTCCAGTATCACACTTTAAAATTTCGAGGTAAGAATATATAATTTACTAGAGTACTAATTATAACTATTTATACTTATTCTAACTACTTATATAAAGTAATCGTTTAGTAATAGTAGAGAGGTAGAACATTCGAGATTAGATGAAATAGTTAATCGGTATATAATAACCTTGATAGTCTTAGTATTTAGTTACTATACTAGTAGATTATAAAGTTAGGGTAAGCTAGGCCTAGTATAGTAAATCTATAATAGTTTTTAAATCTACTATACTAAGAAATGAAGTTAGTATTATACACGCTATATACGCTAATCTTAGGATTGTATTATAAATCTACTATACTAGGCCTAGCTTACGCTAACTTTATAATTCATTATTATAGTAACTGACTACCGAGACTACCGAGGTTGTTGTGTACCAACTGCCTATTCCGTCTAATCTCGAACGTTCTACCCCTCCTGCTATTACAAAGCGATTACGTCTGTATAACGTTTTATATAACGTTCTAGGGAGGTGACAAACAGTGGTAAGCAGTTGGAACAGCGATACACAGCCATTAATTAGCACTTTAGAAAAGCAAGCATTCTTGCCCATAATTCTTGAAGCCTGCGCGTACTTTGCAACAGTTTGCCAATTCATGATCTCCCTATCCTAGACTTTGTTGTGCAGTATGCTTAGAAAGAATGCCAGCAACCGCAGTCCCCCCAAAATCAGAATTTCACAGCTTGGATGCCGTTCGCTGGTACGCAAGCTCATGCTTCTTAAAGCAAATGGCGTTGCCACCCGCTTTCGGTCACGTATCATATCGCATTGCCGATTTCATTAGGTCGATTTAAGACCATATAAATTCGGTAGCGACCGTACCAAAGCATTCTATATAGAGGATGGCTATGCTCGTCTCAGACGCCACTCACGACGTAATACTGGCAAGTCTACGATCCAGTAAAACCCGGGATTGTAGGGACCCAAGCAACTCTTTGCCCAGTATAAAACTCCATTGTCGGCTCCGAAGCGGACATTTCTTTCATAACACCCTCCTAAAAATATCAGAACGCCTCCAACCGACTTGCATGGAACTCGCTTACTTTGACGATCTTAATTCCCTGCCCCAAGTCAGCATATTGATAGGTCAGCGCACGTAGAACAAACTGGATAGCCAGTGGACTGCCGCCACAGAGTGACGCCACAGTCAGCACAGAAATAAGAAGTGATAGTGTTTTTGGCATCAGTGGGTTTGCTGTATAGCTTGGGATTGCCAGAAACAAGTTTCAGGGCGTCGTCATCGACAAACAGGTTCGTACTGTACGTGCTACCACTGATTTTACGACAATCCTGGCAGTGGCAGAGCGCCTACATGCCCGCAGGTGTAAGGCGTACGCCGAAATGTGTGATATGCTTTTTCACACCTTGAATTTGACCTCACCGTTGTGGGTAACAGTGCAGTTTCCGCATACTATTGGCCTGGTGTCAGCGTTGCTATGCTTGGCAAAGGATCAAGGGGAACCTGCGACAGCCTCCCTCTAGCATAATGGCTCGAATTGGATTGGGTTGAGAATTATCGCTAGGCGTAGAGGAAGACGTGAGGGAAAAGTACGTCAATGTTGAAATTGGAAAGGAGCCCTTATTGGATACTTATGCCTGTATCATAGTGCAAGTTCTGAGAAGGGGGGAGGGGAGGGGGGGGAAAGCGGGGAATTATAAATGACTCAGTTACGTAAGTGGCTGTCCTACTGCTGTACGTACCTTGATATACTGTATGTCAAGTGCCAACGAAGAGATCTGCAAGTGATGCATAATAAAAGCGATCGACCAGGTCGATCTTTTGTCTTAAATGGGCCAAAACTCATGATGCATTTCCGCTAAGCATCTATCTATTACGTCTCAAGTATATGCTTCATCAAAGTCTCCGCTTCTTTCAGGCCTTCGCAAAAGGGCAAAGTTCGCCCTTTGGTACTTTGAACGAAGAAGATGCATCCATCATCCTCAACTTCATAGTGCACCCAAACACTCTCCGGATCCTGCATAAAGAAACCTGCTTCCTGGGCCATGAAGGCCTCCGAAGCGTCTGTTTTGATCTTTCTCGTACTCGTCACACGCATCCATTGCCATGTCGATTCTTTGAATAGGGCCGGTAAGGCCTCGTCTTTGCGCACCACTTCCTGCAACGCTTCTAAATGGGCTGCAAATCCCCGTCCCCTAGCAATTCTAGTCATAGTACTGGCATGGCTTTGTGCTGCATCTCGCAGCAGCCCCAGGCGTTCCGCTAAAGGTATGCGATCGTCCGTCGCAGCCTTGCAGAAATTATGCATCTCTGGCGAGACGACTTGCATCCAGTCCAGCCGGCCCCGGTGGAAAGGCATCATGCTGACTGTTTCCCATGACGCATAATGTTTTCCATAATAGAGTAGAGAGGCCAGCTGAATTATGAGCTGCAGACCCGCCTTGGATGGGATCTTATGGGTGCGAAGGAAGACGTTGCCTACCTCAGAAAGACGAAAGTGAGAGAATTCGACAGGACAATATCTTTCGCCGAATTCCCTTTGAACGCGGTCTATGTGGCCAAGAATAGAGGTGTTCGTTGTGAATGTATGCTTATCAACTGAGTCGCTATGTCGGTTGTATTGATCATCTTTACGTATGTGAACATCATGCCCAAGTATGGCGCGTGTGACGGACTGGTGGATCTGCTTGAGCGAAGCATAATCGAGCATAGAATGCTCACAAATATACCCCGAGATGCCATTTTCACAGATGACAAATTGCAAAGACTTGTCGCTCCAGCGGTTCGAGGGATCACCCAAGAGAAATTGATTGGACCGTTCAGTTGGAGTGGCTGGAGAACCGTCATCGAGACAGACGACAAAGACGGCGGCATTTATCATGTTGATCAAGGCAGTGTTGTTTGGGCTCAGTAAATCTATAGACTCCTGGAGCTTAGCCCAACTATTCCTGTCATCTGCCGTCAAGGTAGCTAAGGACTGCATTTTCTCCATGGAGTATTCGAGTACCGCTTCGAATTTGCGTTTCAGAGTCGAGTGAGACGTGACACCGCCGTCTTCTTCGAGTATGATCTTAAAAACATGGCCGTGCCTCAGGGCGACAAGATAGTTGTTTCCGGGGTATCTGCAGACCTTGTCGATACCGATACCGGGTTCGCGAGCAGTATTGAAGAGCCAAGTCAAAGATTCCATGCAGATAGGTTCTCCATTAAGGTAGCCTTGATCTAATTTACCGGCATCAAGCCGCTGCTTAAAGTCATAGGCGGCTGCAGAAATGACAGCTGCCCTCTCGACCTGGCTGTGTGGCGGATCAGTCAAGACGTGACTGGTGTAGAATGTACCATACGGATGAACAGGATCGCGCCTTTTCAAGTATATCGCGTGGACTTGAAGATCGTGCTGCCAGTCATTGATTCGTGGATCTTGGGACCGTTCCAACAGCCGTTGCTGAAGTTTCTGACCAAATCCTCCTTGGAATTCTCTGATTGCGAGAGAGGTATTCTCGAACTCCTCATCCAACAGCAATGGCAGAGCCGACCTCAGATAAAGATCAAGAGTGTCCTCCAAGTTGGGTAAAGGAAGTGGGGGTAGCGCAAAAAGGGAATCCTTCTGGTCGGGCACATCCTTTCGGAGAGCTTCATTGCTAGCTTCCTGTAACGAGCTCTCGCTTGTGCTTCTTTGAACAAGCTTCGATCTCGAAGCCACCTTCATACTCAGCGTTTTAATACTGAGCTCGTCAAGAATTTCAGAAGCTTGAATTGATGCCTCCATTTCCTTTTGTATTGAGTTCTTCAACTCGATGGCCGTCAAAGAGTCCAGTCCGTAGTCTTGTAATGGTGCTTCCGAATCGATACTGTCTAGATCGAGCATTGTAATACTGGACAGTCGTTGACTAATGGCTGAGTTGATGATTTTGGCCACTTCGGCAACGCTGGCAGCGGCAATAATAGACTCTCTAACACTCACGTTGACGGACGAATCCCCACTGAGAGCTTTGGTGCGGTATGAATCTCGTACGTGACTAAACATTGGGCTCTTCATGGTCGGCGTTGCATTACCTGCTTCATGTATAGATTTCCCGTCAATTCCGATAGCAGCTTGATGGCATGAATCATTGCGTGCCTGAAGAGACATCGCGTACTCAACAAACGCGAGCACCTCTTGATGTTTTACTGGAATCCATCCCTGCCGAATGAGATTTCTCACCCGTGCCCGACCCACGCTGCCACGGTAGGCACCGGTCCCCTCTACCATCCCGAGGTTCAATGCCATATAGTGTGTCTTCGACGCTGTATGACAGTGCGCAAGCGCATCCTGGAATGTGCTTCCTGCAGCATAGTTTGCCTGGCCCCTGCTGCCTACCACACCACTGAGCGACGAAAGCATTATAAAGAAGTCGAGCGACGAGTTTCCGAACGCATCATGAAGATGATGAGTGCCGTGCATCTTCGGTTGCAATGCGACTTGAAAATCTTCCAATGTCATCCCTTCCAAAACGCTATCCTATTTCTCAATCAGCTTTGAGACAATTTTCAGGCTATTCAGATTTACCTGAAGCACTGTCGCAGATTGAACAACCCCCTTGACCGGCGGTAGACTTAAGACCCTGAGATTAGACAACCATTCATTCACCATAGACTTTTTGGATATATCACAAGCCATGCTGAACATCCTTAGCCCAGACGAAACTGATTGCAGTTGTCCTTCAAGTAACTGTTGCTCATCGTCGCTAAAAGCTCGTCGGGATAGTACGACAATTGTTTTTGCGCCGCGGCAGGCCATCAGACGACAGATTTTCTGCCCCAAATCTCCTGAGCCCCCTGCCACGACATATGTCGCATCCGCATCCAGCTTGGAGTTCTGGGCCTGCAATTCATTCGGAAGAGTGCTGAGAACACTGACTTGGGTATTTTCATTAGCTTCAAGGATCACCTTCTCATATTGCTTCCGCACTAGAAGCTTTCGAAATGCGTATTCAATACCTGCCATCGACATCTCAGTGACGCTGGGGCTGGCCATAAAGCTGCTGTGTTCCAAGATAGCCACTGAATCGCCCAGTAACCCTACTACTTCCTGTGGCCTATCACGGATCAGACTTGGGAGGTCAAAATTTAGAAAAATAGCATTCTTGTCAACGCAAGGCCATGTATCCGGGCCCTTCGCAGGGTTCCATGGATTTCCCATCTGGATGAAGGTTCCAAGAACAGCGATGCACGCCCAAACGTTAGAGTCCAAGTCCCTGCTAAGGGCATTAAGAACTACGTTGACTCCGTGGCCGTCCGTGAGCTCAAGAACTCTATGTGTCAAAGCGGGATCCTTGGTCCCAAATATCCGGGACAAGGGGATTTGATTCCTCGTGGAAATTGCTTCTCGCTCTGCGATACTGGAGACCGTGGCAAATACATCAGCTCCCAAGTTATGTGCAATAGTGAGAGCCGCTTGTCCGATATCGCTATCTGCTCCATGAACTAGTAGCTCTTGACCCCGGCGCAGATATGTCAGCTTATACAGTGAGTAGTACGCGGCCATGAAAGCGACTGGAATTGTTGCTCCATCCGCTAAAGGAATTGACTCTGGCAAGCGAGTAACACAGTCCATATCAACCCTGGCTCGACTCGGAAGTGATACTCCATCAAATGTCCATGCGCAAACTCGATCGCCGATCTGGTACTTCCTACCAGCGTCTAGACCAACTGCGCTCACTATTCCTGCAAATTCATGCATCACAGGCACAAAACCCCCAGCTCCTCTGGAAAGATTCTGCACTTCAATGGAATTCAAAGAGTGCACCTTCACTGCTACATCTATGGCGTAATTGTCTAACAACTCGTGCGCTGATTCGTCATCGACGAAGCGAAGACTTTCAAGAGATGCTGTTGTGTCTATACTTAGCTTCAGAGGGTTTTGGGAACGCAGATAGGGACTCTGGATTATCGACTCTGCAATCGCGTGTCCGATCCGGGTATTCACCTCATTGATCGCGATAAGCCGTGGAATCAGGATCTGACCATCGCGGTAGGCGTACTCGACTTCAGGAGGACGACTCTGTATCGAAGCGCCAAAATTAATTGAGAGAACATCGATTATGTTGAGAATTAATTCCGGTGCGCATTTCCCAATGGTGTCTTGCACATCCAAAGTGGTGATCCTCAAATTGTCATTTTCTGCACGTGCACTACGAACTAATCCAGTCAACAGACCCTTCTCCGGGTTCATGCAAGTAGCTGCATCCTCCTGAGCAGTGATCCAAAAGATTTTAGAGCGTGCCGTAAGAAGATTTACGGCGCTCCTGAATCGTTCCTGCGTTAAGCTGGACAGATATGGCCAAACACCATTGTCCAAGATGATGTAGATAGCTGGGTATGTGGAATCTAATAATGCCCAAGTCGTGAGACTTGAATCAAGGGCGCGGTCTTTTAGTGCTGAGTTGAGGAGAGATGCAAAGCTCTCAAGTCCTTCTTCGGCGATGATCATTATGGGATCGACAACAGTCTGTGTATTAGAATCAACGGCTTGAGATACTACCATTTCCCCTGTGCGCGCACTGTCTGACATGTGATGAAGGCAGAAATGGCCGCCACTAAATGAGTGTCTTCGCAATGCGTGATGCAGTGCACCGCCATCTGTGATACTTTTCTCTTGTTTATTGAAGATCAGCCTTCCCTCAGGTTTCAGTAGCTTTCGAACATTTTTCATAATGTCATCAAAGTGGCTATTGGGGAAAGTTAGGTCGAGAGCGATGATTAGATCATAGGAAAATCTCTCAAATCCTTGCTCTAGAGGGTCCTGCCGAGCATTCAAGGTTTGAAATCGGATCAACGTCTTCCAGCCATGGAGATGATCTTGTGCCTGTTGAAAAGACTCGCTTGTCACATCCGTGAAGCCGTAACTTGCAATAGGTGTGGACCCATCACTCATGAGTTGTCCAATCATCTGAGCAGTAGATTTCCCTGTCCCACCACCCATCTCCAAAACCGCCATTTGAGAATACTTGAAGCTAAGAAGCTTTAAATATTCTGCGATGGTTAGAGATCCGAGTCTGTTGCTACTGTATGGCGAGATGAAATCAACATCTGGGGCGTACTTCATGTGATAGATCATATTCTGCCTCGTCAGCGAGCCAAGTTCGTCATTTTCTGCAGGTACCATTCCCCTAATCTCTAATTGGGAGATCTTCAAGACTACCTCCCGCGTTTCTCCATTACCTGCGAAGACGGAGATATCCGATGTTGCGGATGCGTGTCCGTTCGGAGCGAGTGAAGTAGTTGCAATCAGCTCCTCTCCTGCAGCACTTGGAATATCAGAAGAAAGGATGATCTCTTGAATAAACACTGGCATGACGGAGCCTGGGTCCCGATGTTGTGCGTAGAGTGGAAGCACAGTGTGCATGAGGGCATCAAAGGTAGTTGGATGAATTATATGTTGCTGTTGGTAACTCGAGGGCATAATAGACTGAACATCTGGAATGCGAATGTGACCAACAGCTTGACGTTGGCCAATCCTCAGGTCACTTATGGCGGCGAACAACGATCCGTACACATTTCCATTAGAGCGAAGCTGGCTGTAGATGTTCTTTGATCTCAGGTGCCGTGAACAATCCGCTAGGGCAAGGTTGATCAGCGCATCATTTGTAGGAGCGCTGCCTTGATTGAGATCGAATGCTGATTCGTCGAATGGAGCTGATTCGGGTACCAAGTCTACCTTGATCCGGCCAGAGCAATGCTCATGCCAGGTTTCATTTTGCGGAATAGCGAAGATTCGAAATTCATACCATGTTGCTTCAACAAGTTTTTGGGTTCGTAGATTGATTAGCATCTCGATGTTTAGAGGAGCTGGCTGAATGACGAGTGCTTTCGAAAAAGATATCTGTTGCAATACAAATCTTCTGATGGCTCGTTGCGAACGGCCAGAAGAAATTAATTCGCGAAGGGCCTCAATAGCCATACATAGATATGCAGATCCAGGAAAGACAGCAAGGCCATCTATCACGTGTTCATTGAGCCACGGCAGATTTTCTGTACTGATGATGTGACGCCAACTAGGCTCCAGGGGAGTACTTGAGGGTATGCGAACACCCAGAAGATCGTGTGGTGGATTCTGTCTGAGGCGATAGTCCCGACTCAAACGTGACTCATGCCAGTACGTATTAGAATGATCCCACGGATACGCTGGCAGGTAACGTATCAATTGCGGTTGAATGCTCGAAAAGCCAAGTGAATTTACTTTAGTGAGATCGACCGGATAGCCAAGTTCGAACATCTTTCCGACCGTTTCCAGCACACTGTGCACAGCAGCACGGCCCCTGGCCAACGTTGATAGATATACATACTTGAAAGACTCAAAGCCTTGGGAAATTGTCTGCTGTATGGGTCCACCAAGAACGCCGTGCGGTCCGATTTCCACAAGGAACTGGGTCGGCTGGACCATCGCGTTCTGGCGTTCAGTGATCTGCATACGGCACAGTTCCTTTAGAGCATTGCAAAATTGAACCTTCGAGACAAGGTTTTCGACCCAGTAAGCCGCGCCAAAATCTTGCTTCTTCTCCTTGGCCGTTACACTAGAGATGAAAGTTACGCCTTCTCGCGGTGACTCTGAACGTATAGTGCCTAGGCTGGAGAAATACTGCTGGGCAACCTTCCGCATATGGTGCGAATGATACGCTGTATCCACTTTGAGCTTTCTGTTGAAGACACCTGACTTATTGAGCGTCTCTTGGATTTCAAAAATCGCAGCTTCATCGCCTGAAATGGTAGTATTGCCAGGGCTGTTCACGCAAGCCACCGAGACCACTCCTTTTTGCAGGTCAGCAATAAGATCCAAAACCACTTCTTCGCCAAGGCCCACAGAGAGCATTGCGCCTCTGACTGGGATTAAATTTCTGCAGATGCTTGGGATAAAGCTGCGGCAGTAAGACACCATGAGTGCAACGTCGTGACACATGATGCCTGAGGCATAAGCAGCAGCTATCTCACCGCTCGAGTGGCCCAGTACTATTCGGGGCTTGATACCGATGCTGGCAAGTAAATCGACTAGAGCTATTTGTAAAGCGGTGCTTGCAGGCTGGGCGATGTCTCCCTCGTGGATTCGAGAGTCATTTTCGTCTAGCCGCAGTTCATCTAAGAGACTCCAGCCGGAGCCAAGATCTCGCAAGATCGCGTCTGACTTGATCAAAGATGCCGCGAAATGTGAGTCAGTGTAAATTAATTCGCGTCCCATGCCAAACCACTGAGCTCCTTGGCCGGTGAACACGAATGCCACTCGACAGTCATCCGAAGCCTTGGCTGTGCGAAAGCTCTTTTGATTCAGTGACGCCATCAATTCCAGGTGCGAACTAGCAACGAAGCTATAACGCCACTGCATCAAGGATCGGCGACTTGAAAGGTTGTAGGCGAGGTTTTCGAAATAGTCCTCGAAATTGGGGCGCCCACCCGCCCATTCTTTGAACTTCGCCACAAGCTGGAGGATTGAATATTTGGACTTCGCCGATAAGACGAACAATTGTGGAATTATATTGGGCCAAGCATCCACTGACAAAGGACCATATCTGCAAATTGTATCCTGACTTTCAACCACCTTTGTCTGCCCTCTTTCGGACTGGAATGGGCCCTCCCAAGCGCGAGCAATAAGGACCTTCTCAAAGCTCTCGTGTTCCTTACTCTTAGGAAGCAAGAGGGCACTAGGGGTGGATTCAAGTATCACATGCTGTTTTGGCTAAGTTACTGTTTAAGGCTGGTACTATGTTATGAACTTACTCACTGCGTTGGTGCCACCATAGCCAAAGCTGTTCACAGAGGCTTGGCGTGTATCCCCTTTCACTGGCCAGGGTTCGAGCTTCGTCGGTACCTAGATCTAGTCAGAGAATATAAAATTGCAGAAGACAAGTCCATGTCTTACCTTCATGTTCCACTCTTCGAGCTTAAGACGTTGCTTCTTCCTCTGAAAATCCGCATTTGGTGGAATTAAACCTTTTTCAAGCATCACTACAGTCTTGATCAAACCAGCCAGGCCGCTCGAACTTTCGAGGTGCCCAATATTCGATTTGATAGATCCAATGTAGAGCTTGTTTTGGTGCCGACCATGCGCACAGAACACATTTGCAATACCTTGTAACTCGGCAAGATCGCCTACGGAGGTGCCTGTACCATGTGTTTCAATGTAGTGTATACTATGAGGGTCAATACCAGCCAATTGGAAGGTAGCACGCTCCAAACATTCCTGTGCATGTTGATTTGGCAGCGTGATCCCGTTGGTTCTTCCATCCTGGTTGATCGCAGAGCTGCGGATAATCGCTCTCACATTATCTCCCGCTTGTACAGCATCAGCAAGACGCTTGAGAAGAACAACGGACACACCCTCTCCGCGACCGTATCCAGAGCCCCTAGCGTCAAATGGATAGGACCTCCCATCATCACTAAGCATACTGTGTGCGTTTCATCAACGCTGTTTCTTCGTTGAGAACGGAGAACACTTACTCCAGATTGCTCATGCCAATCATATGGTCCGGGTTGATCATTAAGCTGACGCCAGAAGCCAGAGCCATGTTCGACTCTCCAGTTCGTAGACTCTGGCATGCCTGGTGAAGTGCAACAATGCTACCTGAGCACCCAGTATCCAGCGTCATGGAAGGGCCTTTAAGGTTGAATGTATATGATATACGGTTTGAAATAATCGCCTCGCCAGTTCCAGTGACGTGGTACTTCGGTACGTTGCTCGTGTCTTTGTATATGTTTCTATCATAGTCTCTAGTAAACATAGCAACGTAGACTGCTGTATTCGAGTCATATACTTTCTCTATTGGAATTCCAGCATTCTCGAAGGCCTCATAAGATACCTCGAGTAAGAGGCGCTGCTGGGGATCCATTGCCTGGGCCTCGAGAGGCGATATACCGAAGAAAGCAGCATCAAAAGCCGCAATATCCTGGCTGAGAAAGTGACCACCTCGGTGGTTTGTCGTACCATTATTACTAGATTTCGGGTGGTAGAAAGCAGCTTCGTTGTATCTTTCTGTGGGAACTGGAGCCCAGCAATTTCTACCTTCCACTAGCAAGTCCCAGAGCGTCTCCGTATCTGTGACATTTCCAGGAAGGCGACAACCAATGCCAATGATAGCAATCGGGACTGGAGCTTGATGCGTCATTTATAGATTGGCAACGGTGGAGCCGAGATTTCTGCGGCTGTAATCACTTAGAAGTGAATTGAAGCTCTCAGATGGATTGTTAAGTTCGAATAGCTTGCTTTCACGATGATAGAATAAATAGCTGAGAGGGAAAATGAGAAATATGTGAGGAAGACTGAGTAGGACGACTTCTGGCCAGATTTAAACTACCGTTCAAAATAAGGGCCCGCTGGCGTACAGAGTAGATGTATCGTAATACACATGTTTTGTAACGATATTGTGGTCTTTTTCCTATCCCTATCAGATGATGATGCACGTCACTGCAGCACCCTAGTCCAAAAGAAAGACCGTCTCCGAGATAACATCAACGCGTCTGCGAATGCTCTTTCTGCGGGCAAAATGTTGAGCATATCCAATCGGCGGATCCGTCCCTGACACCATTACTAAGTGCTGTCTGAAGCACCGCCTCTATGCTCATGTGAGTGTCTCCCTTCACCAGCATCTCGGACCTCCAATCCCCACGCCATCCATGTCCGGAGGACTTTCTCTGTACCAATTTTACCTGCCCCTGCATGAATGTCTTCTACCCCTGTTGAACTACTCTTAACGTCTATTTGGCACATATCTCCACCTCAAATGCCCTTTGCGTTGCCCCATATTCTGCGGTAAACACAGTCATGACTTCTTCAGAAAGGCCCAACAACACGCCGCCCTTTGAAGTCGATGATTTGGCAGAGAAGATTGATGTGGAACCTACCAGCATGTCATCTGCACGGTCGACCGTTCGGACCTCTAAAAACAATGAGTCCACCAATTATGATGTCGAAGGTAGCTCAGCGATCAGAACTGCAAATGAGGAGAAGCAGGAATATCCACACGGAACTACTTTCGTGCTCCTGACAGTGGGACTTATGGCGGTGGTTCTAGTCCTTGCGCTGGATAACTATATAATATGTTCGTCATGAACCCGATCTCATTGAAATGGATCAACACTAAATCAAAAAGCTACCGCTGTTCCGCGGCTAACAACAGAATTCAATGATATTGACCTCGTCGGCTGGTATGGAAGCTCATATTTCTTGACGCTCATGTCGTTTCAGCCAGCCTTTGGGCAGCTATGCACCCTCTTTCCAATCAAGACTGTTTATTTGCTCTCTGTTGTGGGTTTTGAAATTGGCTCCGTGGTCTCCGCTTCAGCACCAACATCGATAGTGTTCATCGTTGGAAGACTAGTTTCGGGAGCTGCAGGTGGTGGGCTATGGTGTGGAACATTGACACTCATGGGTCATGCGGTGCCAGTGAACAAGCGGCACTTTTACGTTTCAGTGGTGACAAGCATGTATGGGGTTGCCTCGGCTGCTGGGCCTCTGCTTGGCGGAATCTTCACCGACTCCGCAAGATTGACCTGGAGATTCTGCTTTTGGGTGAATCTACGTAAGTCCTCGGAGTATTCTGTACTGACGTTCGCTAAGATATAGATATTTGAGCTATTGGTTTTCTGGCTTTTACCATAATTGCCATCGTCCTCAAGCCGCCTCCCGCCACGAACTTGGCTCAATCGTTGTCGCTGAAACAAAAGATCGCAAGGATAGACATCCTCGGAGCCTGCTTTCTGATTGCAGCCTTCGTATGCCTACTCATCGCCTTGCAGCTGGGGGGGACAACATACGACTGGTCAAATTCCAGAGTCTGGGGCAACCTGCTTGGCTTTGGTCTCTTGATCCTGGCTTTCATTGTGCTACAATTTCAGCTCAAAGATCGGTACAAAATCCTTCCATTTGGTCTAGGCTCCATCCAGCCTGACAATACCTCTATAGGGCCACGATTCCCGCTCGTATTGTGACTAAGCGCACTGCTGCTGCGGGCTGCACCTTTACAGTCTTCATGAGTATGGCCATCGGCGTGCATGTTTATTATCTTCCATTCTACTTCCAGTCGGTCCTTGGCACTACAGCCCAGCAGTCCGGTATCCGCACTCTGCCTTATCTTATGGCACTCCTTCTTGCTCCAATGATAAGTGGTAGCTTGATCACCATCGTCGGCTACTACGTCCCATTCATGTGGGCAGGCACCATACTGATGATAATCGGATCTGGCCTTCTCTTCACCCTGAGCACCACTAGCAGCTCGGCCCAATGGATCGGCTACCAGTTCCTTGCGGCCTTCGGTGCAGGTATTTGTCGCCAGATCTCTTTCAGCGCTGTGCCGCTTGTGCTTGCCAAAGACGACTTGGCAACAGCCAGCGCCCTCGTTGCTTTCTGCAATAGCCTTGGGCCTACACTAGCCATTGGCATTGGGCAATCGATATTCACCAATGAACTCACCCGACAGATTGCACAATTGCCGGGAATCAATGTCCTGGCTGTGGTCAACGGAGGAGCCTATGATCTAGCAGCCAATGTATCTGGTCCACAACTTTCAGCTGTGAGGCATGCATTCAAATTCGCCCTCACAAGGGCTTTCGGCCTCTCCATCGCTAGTGCTATTGCCGCGCTATGCTGCAGTCTACTAATGGAGTGGATCAGCGTCAAGGAAAAGGGATAGATAGCGTAGAGCACTCTGGGTTGGGTCAAGGCAGAACGGCTTTCCCAACGGCATCAAAACTTAGCGCTGAAAGAGTGATGGTGCAGTGTGCTGAAACGCAACTTTGCCTTCGGGATCTTACGCCTTATAGATGCATGAATCTTGCAAAGCAGGATTAAGAGGTTAAGAACTCGTATTGTTCTTATTTGCGGTGCCGTAATTGACGTCAGCCCCTGAACTTAGGTCTTTGACGAACGGCTGTAGCTGTCTACGACCTATCTAAATCTGGCTTCAATCCATACAATTTCACGCATGACGGCTGCAAACCGGCGGAGCTCCTTGCCCCTGGATGCGCCATGGAAGTCACTGTTGAGGTAAATCTAGGCAGCCATCAGCAGATTTGGTGAGGTATTGCATGGAGCTAGGAAAGCGCCCAATGGGAGCCCGGAGAATGGGCGACGAGGGAATGGATGACATCATGCCCGTAATCCCTTCATTATGCGCTCCTATCGTTCTCATATGCAATGTCGGCGATCAATGACGAACCCTTCCTACAGCACCTGCACATTGTACTCGCAAACGCCCGGAGTCTCGTCTTGTGCTTTGAATTATTGTATCCTCGCCAATCAAGTCGCCCATATTCCATATTCTTGCATTATCGCAAGCATAATGACCCGACAGATTCAAAGGCAATATAGCCCGCCCCCTCCTCTCAGGAAATACGAGAAGATGGGCCAATCGCCAGTGATATTTCTTCTCATGACATAGAAGAGGTCACTGGCCAACCGTTCAGTCGTAGGGCTGTGCCCCGTAGACCCCCAAAACCGCCCCTTGGAACGCTTTGCTTAGGCGACAAGTATGATTCCCGGAAGATCCCGGCAGGGTTCCCAGAGAGCCGTTGTAAGGGCACTCTTTCGGAGGTCTACGGGGTTCAGCCCTAGGACTGAACGGTTGGGGGGTTTGAACGGTTGGTCAGTGACCTCTTCTAGGCAGTGTGTCCACATACTCCGTAGCCAATACGCTCTAATGCAAAGTAACGGTTGATGCAAGGTGACATTTATCGCAATCAAGCCTTGTGCGCGCAGAGGTGCTATCCCATGCACTGGCATGGTGCTCGCAGGGCTGAATCCCGCGCAGTAGTAAAGAGATACCAAGGAAACGAGCACCTTTCGCGCCAGTGCATGAGATAACAAATATGCACGGAGTATTTTTTTGCAGTGAATCTCACCGGGCTATTGGAACGTGCCGTGGAGGTGTGGGCCGCTTAAAGGGGTACTGACTGATCTACCCTCGCAACGGCTATCACGCCCTCCTGCAGATTATTTCAGAAGGATTTTGAATGGCAATCGGCCCTAATCTCTGGATGCAGGCCTTTACGCTAAGAGCAGCCTCGGCCCGAGTCCGCCACCCTCCCATAGATCTGTTTCGGATGACACATCGTTTGATTTGATACAACGTAATATACAGTATTGAAAAGGAGGTACTCTTGGCATATTACCCTCAGAGCCCAGCGGGCTCACCGAAAACAGGAACACTCGTAAACCCCCCTCACAGAAGCTATTTCGCCACGTTTATATTTGTTGTAATAAGTATACGCGAATCCACCGCATTGTCAGCTTCAAGCCGTTCGAAGCCATGAGAGTTGGGGGCTGGACGAGGTTTCAGCGGCATGCTGGCACTGTTCTCTCGTAAAATACGGGATCTGAATCCTTTGGAGGAGGGTTTGTTGTGCGTGAGCCTGCCAATGAACCTTCTGGGTCCTATTCGCTCTAGAAGGGGACGATATGTCATCAAGCAAGCAGATATCAGGTAAACGCCTCCTTCTATCTGGGTCCAGATGATGAGATCGACAGCAGACCAGGTACCATCCTTGAAAGAGTTATCTTGGAAGAACGTGGTAAAGCGGACTATAGATGTAACCAAGCCACTAGGTAGTTGCAGAAGTCAGCTTAGAGGCCTGAGTGCGTTTCCTGAAGCCCACTCACAGGCTCCCGAATAGAAAGGTAATCGTCAATCCAATTTTCAAGCGTGTCGAAGTGTTCAAGTTCCACACTATACGCACTGGTAGGATGAGCATAACAATATCGGTTATGATGTTTGGCAAGCTGCCCCATATGAAGAACGCCTCCTTATCGATGCAACGAGCGCCAGGTAAGGTAGGGTCCCAATTGGCAGCAAAGGGTACGCATGCCACTAAAGCGGTTACGACAGTCGACACAGTCAACCCGATCAGGATCACCATCAGCGCATATATGACATAGCGATTACTTTTGTTTGGGAAAAGCCGGCGGTAGAGTGCGAGTATGGCCATTTTCGGGACATTTACGCCCGCAAAGTAGATAATAGAGATGGCCACGAGGTATTTGCCCCATATCGTCGCGATCCCGGGGTCGGTCTCTTCAAGGTACGGCATATGATAGCCAACGCCCGCGTTTTTGTAGGAACCTTTTTGCTGTTAGAGTTTCTCTCCCAAGCAGAGAGAAAGATGCAGCGGCTTCCAGCTCACCGATGCTGATACCAGCCAAGCACAATTGAAGTACAAGCGAAGTCAAGACGACAATATCGTCAAGTCCCCAAGGGCCCTCTACTAAGTGGCGGGCCAAGTATCGCAAAGCCACACAGAATATCTGGACGGGAATGAATATGGCAGTAAAAATCAAAAGCCTCTTGCCACGGTACTCGGAAGGTGTCCCATTCATGACTGCTGTCGAGTTGCGCAATTCGGAAAATTCTATTCAACAAGCTGGCGATAAGGAACAAGGTAGATAAAGCGGGGATACGTCAGTATCGGAGGACATATGTCTGGCTAACAGGATATATAGACAAATCAATCTCTACAAGAGTGGGGAAACACGTGGAAAGGACCTTTTAAAACACAGGAACAGAGACAGCGAGAAAAGCTTAAAATTCTTACCTTATCGGAACAGCCCTTTACCAGCAATGGGGTGCCGTGGGAGGTGCATCGCCCCCTTTTTTTTTGCTGTTAGAGGATTTTTGGCCAGCCTACGCACAGGAACGCGGGTTTGAATGCCAAAATTCCTCGAGCGCTGCCACCCAGGTGCCTTGTTACAATTCCGCCCATCAATGGAGATCGAAATCCGATGGTAATAGCACTACTACATATTGTTATGGCGATCTTATCGACTTGTAACTCTTGGAAAAGAAGGCTAGGGGGAGAATAGAGAGCACGGTAGCCTTCCGATGTAATCGTGGCCAACTTGCAGCACGAGGGTGTGTTGCGTCATAGCCTCCATCAAACGCAGGCTGGACTTACCGATATTGTCTTTGATAGGATGGACAGGCAAGCATGCGTATTCCTTTGATGGAGTGATATAACCTATACATAGTGCACGCTAATCCTTGCTACATAGAAGGGAGATGATGAGTGGAGCGCAAGGATCGCTGAAGGCCCGTGGGACCTTAATCGAGAAAGGAAAGGTACTTTAGTAGAGACAAGGGTGATATAACCTATACATGGTGCACGCTGATCCTTCCTACAGAGAAAGGAGATGATGTGTGGAGCGCAAGGATCGCTGAAGGCGCGTGGGATCTTGATCGACAAGGAGAAGGTGGGGGTACTTTAGTGGAGACAAGGAAGATACTCCTATCAGGTTAAGGCAACAATATTAATGTATATGCAATGGGATGGCGGTTGGCTCGGAAAGCACAGTAATCCAATAACATGTATGCAGTCAGACGGCGCGGAGCTGAATTGAATAAGCATGGCGAGGCAATAGTCTATACCTTATGCATGCAGTCAGACGGACGGCCCGGAGCTGAATTAGAAAAGCACGGCGAGGCTACAATGTATATAGTACAGGTATATAGTACTTCTAAAATACCATTCCGTGTCAACTTTACACCTTCAAAGATGACACCCTGAGTGAAATTTTGATTACCATTTTTCCATCTGCATTTTATTCAAACCTTGGAGTCTGGATAAAATTGCATGATCACAGCACAGGCTGGTGTCAACTTATTGGTGTCCTGCGTTGGTCTGAAGTGGTGTTTGCAATCCAGGTCGTAACCTCTCTCGACACCTGCTATTCCATTCGTTACTCGGCCCAAGAGGAATCTATCTAGTGCACTCTACGAATGATTGTCGAAGTTCATTCCCACTTCAGGTCGCAACATATAACTTTGCCGCGAAAAAAGTAGAGAATGATCCTACTTAACAAGAAGCTTATTTCGTCCGTTTGGCGATTACATTCATCATAACATCGTGGCTCGCAGCGGCCCCACTGCTCAATCAAGCCACGCTCCCTATTCCATCCCAGCAAACCATTCCCTCACCCACTTCTTTACCCATTCCGTCCTGATACTCTCCAACCCCCTGACCTTCGCACTTCTCTGCATCGTCTTTCGCATTTCCCAGCTTCTGTTCGATCCCTCCTTGTTTCCTAACACATCCTCGTAGAAAGTCAGAAGTTTGACAGCTGGGTTCACTTGCAGGAGGTTTTGGAGGTCTGAGTCTGCTAGTGTCTTGTTGTTGTGACTGCTGGCCGTGATTTCGATATCTTTGCGGACTTTAAGGAGCCAAGAGGCGAGGGAGACGATGGGAAGAGGTTGTTCATTTTTGGATTGAGTTATAGTAGGGAGTTCGGAGGCTATAATTGGTTTCATTGCCTCCCAGGTTGTAGGGTGAGGGTTAAGGGGGTGGAAGACTTGGGCTCGTTTTTGTTGTGCGTTGTCGTTGGGAGAATCCTGCTGGGGTAACTGCGGAGTGTTCATCGCTAGATCTACCAGGACTTCTGCAAGCTCATCCATTGGCACCCAGTCGATGTTTCCCATAGTCGTGCCCAGAGAATCTGGGATCGCACCTACGTGAAACGAGCTGATGGCCAAGCTTGGAAACCATTCGGCTTTGTTCCAGAGACCCGCGTGATGTACAGGACCTGCTATCTGACCAACTCGGGCAATCGTGGTGTCGATATAGAGCTTTCGTGCGGCATGGTCGAGAAGACGCTCGGATAGATATTTACTTTCAGCATAGCCGTTGGGTCCAGGGGCAGAATCTGCAGAGATCACCTCTTCTGGAATCCTTTGGGAAGATGATCCGTACGACATAACTGAACTGATTGATGAGATGAAGAATATTTGCGGTGGGGCAGTCGCTTTTGCGGTAAAGCTGACCAAATTCACGAGGCCGTCGAGCTGGGCCCGGAATGCGGGAAGGGAGAGGTTGAAATTTACAGGCCAAGCGTTGTGGATTATAAGGGTAGTCGTGCTTACCAACTTGTGAAAGGTTTCTTGCTGGAGCCCTAAGTACTTCTGAGATAGATCCGCTGTTAGGAAGGTGATCCGACTTGCATCTATCTGCATTTCAAGGCCGTACGATTGATTCCTCTTTTTCTGGAGTGCTAGGCTGTCGGTGGCTCGATTGAGACAATAGATGTGTGATATCGGGTTAGCTAAAAGAGTTTGCAGTAGGTGTGAACCGAGAGCACCCGTAGAGCCAGTGAGCATGACAATTTTGTTGTGTGTCTTCTTGATTGCCGTTGATGTTATTGGTATCTGATCAATCTTTTCCTGATACTCTTTCAAGAAACTGCCCAGTCTCTGAGTTCTTTCTCGCTCTTGAGATGTCTTTGATTCCTGTTGATCCCTCGAAAGGCAAAGTATTGCATCCGCAAGGGCAGTCACTGAAGGGTTTGTGTAGACCGTTGTTAGAGCAATATTTGACATTGCTAAGCCTCGTTTCAACTCCCGTACTAGTAAGAGAGCCTGCAGCGAGTCTAGGCCAAGGGTGAAAATATTACTGTCCTCATCAAGATTCTGCCAATGTGTGATAGACAGTATACTTTTGTCGATAAACCGAGTAACATCAAGTTGATTAGAACAATCAACAGTATCCAAGCCGTGACCTTCCACATCCGTGGACATGGTGTCGGCGTCTGCATATAGAGATTCGATATCATCTGCATACAGACGTAGCGTACCAGATCTCTGGACAGTACCCTTCCCAGCACGTAGCATGGGCGTCTGCGGACGTGTCAACAAGACATGAGATTTGACAATGCGAGCATGGGTAGGTGCATCTTTATTGGCTTCTTCGATTGTTGGCCATACTTGCTCTATGAAAGCTGCTCGCTCAGCCGGCGAGAGTTTCTTTTTGATCTTCGCCGGTTCTATCAGAAGAGCTGCTTGGAATCGTTGAGCTCCTATTACCAATGCAGCTGCAATTTCGGGGTTTTGAGAAACGATATCTTGCTCCATAGAGATTGGATTTGTCTTCTCGCCATTAAGAAATACAATAATATCATCAGCTCGTGCACGCCAACTCCAAAGGTCCGGTCTGTCTTCCGATTGATGGCGAATGAAGAGATCCCGACTCGCATACTCTTGGGCATCTGGAAATATAGTGAAAGTGGGCTGTTGATCTTCCTTTTCATAATCCCGAATCACGTATAACTCATATACACCGTCCGCCAATTCGCGAAAATCAACCCCAATGTCCGGATGGAACTGAGCATACTTCCAATCTCCAGGTCCGCGATTGTGGGTTGACAAGATTTGCGCGGTCAGACCTAGTTCTGTAGCCCCGAACTGGTTGAAGAGTTTGATTTTGGATGCAACGACGTTGCCGATGGATTCCGGAAGATCGCCGCCGCAGTATATGATAGCTTCAAGGTTCTTCGAACAATAACTCAGGAGCTCTGGGTTTTGGCTGAGTTCCTGCACGATCGACGGAACTATGAAAGCAATGTCTGCTGGCGTCTTTTTCAGTCCTTCAACGAGCCCTTCGGCTGATGGTATTGCCCCGGAGGTGGGTACAATCATGACAGTGCCGAATGAAACGGCATTGAAAAGGTGACTGACAAGGTAGGCGCCCTGGGTTTACCTCAGCACCTCTCGATCAAGTTCCAGATTGTATCAGTGCACTTACGTGGAACGGAGGAAACGTAATAAAGACCCTCTTGCCTTGATATATCCTGTCCAGGCTCTCAAAAGTTGGCGGTGGCTCTAGCGAAAACATTTTTGTATTCGCAGCTGCCGTAGCATGTGTATAGACTAGCGGTTTTGGCAAACCTGTCGATCCTGAGGTGTGACTATAATCCATTAGTGCTTTACAAGCGACCATGCATGTGAAGATAATACTTACACAATGAAGAAGGGTTCGGTGAGCGCCTTAGGAAAACTCTTCTCGTAAGGGAAGGGCCGATGAACGCTGTCGAGTAGACAGTTGACGTCAGGAACCTCAACTAATATAATCTCACGATCGGCAAGGATTGCAGTCACAGCCGGTGGCTGAGGACTAGGCGTCAACAACGTCCTGCATTTTACTCGATCGAACAGGCTGATCTGGGCAATAACGCTGTTGCGAGGGGATGGGAGAAACATCTGTCACTATCAGTACATGCATCTCGTAAGATTGCCCAAATTGGATATACCGCATAGCCAGCCTTAGCGGCGCCCAGTATCAATGCAGGATATCTCAAGTCGTTCGGTCCGATGTATGCGAGCGCCTCAAAATTTTGTCCAGGGCCGAGGACATCGTGCAGCCACCAGGCTATGCCGTTGATAGCATTGGCAAAGTCTCTGTATGTTATCCTACGGTAGCCTTCTTCATAGCTCAAGTTCGATACCGGATATTCTGCGTAGAGCATATCAGGTTCATCCTTGGCTCTCTGATCGACAATGTTGGGCACCAGGTTGCCGGTCAGGCGGGACATCGCGTGAGGTGCTGATTGACTGGGGGCCATGTTTGTTAAGAAGGATGAAACAGATCGTTGAGATAAATTGTCTCGAACAGATGTGAGGAAAGTGATCAAGTTGGAGGGAACAAATGGTTGCCAGAGGTGCCAAAGAGGGGCCAACAAAGAAAGGCTATGAAGCTTACGGCTGATCTATCAGCCTCGGTAGCTGATTGAATGCATCTCCATTTGATACATACTTTAGGTTTTCAATACACGTCTTGTACGTATGGATCTCCGGTGTCTGGTGATAGGCATCACCATCACGCCATCAAAAAAAAATATACTAAGAAGAGTTCTATATGAAGAACCTTCTAAGGATCTAGAAAACCGCGACTCCGAGTTACCTAACATTATTCTTCCAAGGAGTGCGCGTGGACTCCTTAGAATCCGAAGATCTAATTGGTCAGATCCGCTTAGTCAGGGCGCACTACCGGTCAACTCCGTTGCGGTCAACTCCGTAGACTTTACATGCTTGCATGCAGTCACTAACGTCATATGATATCAATTAAAAGGTGATATCTTTGTCGTATAGCCTAGTAGTACCTTTTCCCGCTTTACTAGTAGGTTTTAACGTTGTCATTATAGAGTTATCGGTACGTAGCCATTTTATATAGCGGTTTGCTAAGTACTTACCTATATACTTAGCCGTATACTAAGTATATATAGTTACTAACATTATATAATATTAATTAAAAGGTGATATCTTTATTCTATAACCTAGTAGTATCCTTTCCCCCTTTACTAGTAGGTTTTAACGCTATCGTTATAGAGTAATCTATATATAGCTAGTTTATATATAGTTCCTACTACGACCTCTACTAGCGACCTTCTACCTAGATTTAATTAGGTTTTAATTACTTAAATCTACTAAGTTAGGAATCTACTAAGTTAGGGCGCTATTAGGTATTAACTCCGTATACTTTATACGCGTATATATAGTCCTAGTAGGTATTAAGATAGTTAAAGATTAATTATATACTACTTCTAGGATATAATAAAGTCGTTCGCCCTTATACGCTCTTAATTTCATATAGTATTTATAGAGTAATATAGTATATAGCTATTTTATAGTTATAATATTAAGTAGAAATCTTAAGCCCGTATATAGTCTTACTAGGTATTAGATTATTAAAGACTAACTATATACTATTCCTAGGATATAGTAAAGTCGTTTACCCTTATACGCTCTTAATTTTATAAGGTAGTTATAGAGTAATATAGTATATAGCTATTTTATAATTATAATCCTCGTACTAAGTAGAAATCTCATCTATTAAGCTTATATATAATTAGTTACTAGGCCTAGAATTAGAAAAGAAGAAAATTATTTACTTTCTATCCTTCTCCGCTCCTATTTTTAGTAGGATTATCGTTTAAAGCTACTCTATAATATAGTAGTAATACTAAGGCTTAATAAAATTTTCCCTATTATTTACCTTATATATAGTTACGAGCTTAGGAGAATCTTTTATATAAAAGAATAATATCTATTAATATACTATCTTAAGCGTACGTAAATAGTACCTATACTAGCCGCTATATATAGTACCCTTACTACCCTACTACCTTATATACTATCCTACCTATTGATACGAAGAAACGACTACCACGGACCTAATACCCACCTATCACGGGAGTACGACTCCTATATATAGCCGCTCGCCAGCTTGTAGCCTCCGCTAACGGAGACTCTACACGCCGCTTACGTGCCGTCTCCTCCCTACTAGACTCCTCCTCCTATACTACTAATAGTGGTATTATGTAACTGTTAACCTCCGCCTTTAATATCCCCGCGAACTCTAGTAAGTAGTTAATCTTATCGTAGCTACACGCAGTCTTTTAGATATTAAAGTTACCTCCTAAGATTATAAGTCTATCTATATTAACCTTATTAACGCGCCGATTAATTTAGTTCTTAACGTCGCGGGAGCTATATACTATATTACTAACTACTATATATAGTCTATTATCTAACTAAGTACCTAGTAAGATACCTTTAGGCTTAAGGCGCTATTTAGAAACGGAGGGCGGATTAGCGGAGTATAGGGGGCCGGACTATATAGAGCTAGGACTATACGGGGTACTTAGGATAGGGGGAGGAGGGTTACTACTATCATTATTATTAAAAAAGAAAGGATTAGTAGCGGTACTAGTACTAATAGTACTACTACCGGCGAAGTCCTTATCTACTACTTCTATGATATTAGGCTAATAGTAGCCCTTAGGTACTATATATAGCGCGTTAGTATCTAGAAAAAAAGTAAGATAGAAATATATCCTTATAGCTTAAATTTACTAGCTGGATACTAATATTACCTATAGGCACGAAGGGGTTCTAAATTTAATAGGATCGCTAACTCCTTATAGTCTATATAACTTAAAAGTTATCGACACCGCGACTAATAAGGATATCCTAAGCTACGTTAACCTAACACTATTCTTCCAAGGAGTACGCGTGGACTCCTTAGAAATCGAAGATCTAATTGATTAGATCCGCTTAGTCAGGGCGTACTACCGGTTAACTCCGTTGCGGTTAACTCCGTAGACTTTATATACTTGTATGTAGTTACTAACATCATATAATATTAATTGAAAGGTGATATCTTTATTATATAGCCTAGTAATACCTTTTCCCGCTTTACTAGTAGGTTTTAACGTTGTCGTTATGGAGTTATTAGTACGTAGCTATTTTATATAGCGGTTTACTAAGTGCTTACCTATATACTTAGCTGTATACTAAGTGTATATAGTTACTAACGTTATATAATATTAATTAAAAGGTGATATCTTTATCGTATAGCCTAGTAGTACCTTTTCCCGCTTTACTAGTAGGTTTTAACGCCGTCGTTATAGAGTAATCTACATGTAGCTAGTTTACGTATAGTTCCTACTACGACCTCTATTAGCGGTTTCTTACCTAGATTTAATTAGGTTCTAATTAGTTGAATCTACTAAGTTAGGAATCTACTAAGTTAGGGCGCTGTTAGATATTAACTCCGTATACTTTATACGCGTGCATGTAGTCCTAGTAGGTATTAAGATAGTTAAAGACTGACTATATACTGTTTCTAGGATATAGTAAAGTCGTTCGCCCTTATACGCTCTTGATTTCATAAGGTGGTTATGGAGTAATATAGTATATAGCTATTTTACGGTCGTAATCCTCGTACTAAGTAGAAATCTCATCTATTAAGCTTATATATAGTTAGTTACTAGGCCTAGAGTTAGAAAAGACGAAAATTATTTATTTTCTATCCTTCTCCGCTCCTATTTTTAGTAGGATTATCGTTTATAGCTACTTTATAATATAGTAGTAATACTAAGGCTTAATAAAATTTTCCCTATTATTTACCTTATATATAGTTACGAGCTTAGGAGAATCTTTTATATAAAAGAATAATATCTATTAATATACTATCTTAAGCGTATATAAATAGCACCTATACTAGCCGCTATATATAGTACCCTTACTACCCTACCTATCGATACGAAGAAACGACTACCACGGACCTAATACTAACCTACTACGGGAGTACGGCTCCTATATATAGCCGCTCGCCTACTTATAGCCTCCGCTAACGGAGACTTTATACGCCGCTTGCGTGCCGTCTCCTCCCTACTAGACTCCTCCTCCTCCTATGCTACTAATAGTAGTATTATATAACTGTTAACCTCCGCCTTCGATATCCCCGCGAACTCTAGTAAGTAGTTAATCTTATTATAGCTATACGCAGTCTTTTTAATATTAAATTTACCTCCTAAGACTATAAGTCTATCTATACTAACCTTATTAACACGCTAATTAATTCGGTTTATAACGTCGCGGGAGCTATATACTATATTACTAACTACTATATATAGTCTACTATCTAACTAAGTGCCTAGTAAGATGCCTTTCAGCTTAAGGCGCTATTTAGAAGCGGAGGGCGGATTATCAGAGTATAGGGGGTTAGACTACATAGAGCTAGGACTATACGGGGTACTTAGAGTAGGGGGAGGAGGGTTACTACTATCGTCATCGTTAAAAAAGAAAGGATTAGTAGCGGTACTAGTGCTAGTAGTACTACTACCGGCGAAGTCCTCGTCTACTACTTCCACGATATTAGGCTGATGGTAGCCCTCAGGTACTACATGCAGCGCGTTAGCATCCAGAAAAAAAGTAAGATGGAAATATATCCTCGCGGCTTAAATTTACTAGCTGGACGCTAGGACTACTTATAGGCACGAAGGGGTTCTAAACTTAACGGGATCGCTGACTCTATACAGTCTATACGGCTCGAAAGTTATCGATATTATAACTAATAAGAATATCCCGAGCTATATTAACCTATATCTAGGTTAAGATACGAGGGCTACTACTTATAGCTATAGCCGGTATGCCTCTCTTAAAGACGTGGCGTATAACCACGGTGCGAAAATAATAATAAACGCCATGTAAGGTTAATTAAAAGTTATTTATATATAGTCTAAAGACTGCGAATACGTCTAAATACTTAGCCGTACTAAGAGCGATTTACGAAGCGAAGTATAATCTAGGGGCGTTAACTACATTAAACTGTAATATAACGACTACGTATAAGCTAAGAGATGATATAGAGTGGAATCGATAAGTAAAAAACCGATAATCTAAAGCTTAATACTTAGATAGGATACTAACTAACTGCGTGTAATATGCTAACGAGATAAAGATAACTAACGAGCTCGAAGTTAAAGGAAAAGAAGAAGAGGAAGTGAAGTAAGTTAAATATAATCGTAACGCTAACTACATATAGGATTTAATTAGTGAAGTAAACTTCTAAATAGCTTTAATTTACTACGCCTTAGTACTACATGTAGCCCTACTACGTATAGATGAAAAATATGATTTAGGTAGTAGCTATATAAAGGCTTTCTATGCGATCGACCTAAATATACGCTATACGCAGTGCGTTAGAGTACTTTACGCTCCTAAATACCTTGCTACCTCTCCCTAGCCATCGTATATATAGTGGATTGCCTTCCAGTACTATATGCGACGAGAGTTCAGGACCTTTAAGTACTTGTACTAGCTCCACTCTATGTAGGCGATCTTCGTGTACGGCTACCTAGCAGTAGTACTATATAAATTTAGGGTATTAATAGCTACCTTTGCCTTTACGCTTATAAATCGCTAGGGGTTAACCGTATATAAAGTATCTAATACCACTCTTGAAATTAATAGAGCGACGAAATTTACCTAAGGATTCTAAGTACTACCCTTATATATAGTCTATATATAGACATGATGTTCGCTGACGAGACCGAAAGGAATATAGAATATATACTCGATCCTATATAGCTAACTATTACTCGTATAAGGCCTGCGCCTCCGTATTCTTCATCGTCGCGAGACGGCTTATATAGGTAGCTATATCCCAAGCGTCTTTATCATATGTAGTAGCCGCTGTCGCTGTCTCGACAGGACTGTATGGAGTGGATATCTCCTCTACGGGCTCTATATTAACTACCGTACTTACTTCATTATTACTGGCCGGGTTATCGCTAGAGTTAGATGTTATAGGAGATGGATCTTTCGATTTATCCTGTTACGTGCGGTAAGCCTGAGATAAATTAAGCCCGCGCTGCTCTAGACGTTGCATGCGGTCAGCCTGGGATAAAGTAAGTCCCTGTCGGGGTTAATTATAATTACTACACGTAGCTCGCTCCACGCCATCTCTTTCGCTGTATGTAATACTATACCGTCTACCTAGAAAGCCGTCAAGGTATAATGTCAGCTTTTAACGGAGGTAGTAACGTAACCGTAGGAACTCCTCCGCCTGTGCGCAGTCCTCTTGCAGGAAATCGCTTCGATATCGATGATCCTAGTCAACTAACTACTAAGGTAGCAGGATCGTTAAGTAGATTATAGGTAGTCTATCCCTACCTATACAGCCTATCTCCTAACCGTACGTAACTAAGCCTAACGGAGCGTCGACATAGATAATACGCCTAATAGAGGGATAGTTAAATCTAGCGCTAAGGGTACTCGTTACTACTAGATACAACGAGCTAGTAGCCTAGCACCACGTAGTTAGTAGTAAAACCCGATCAGCTAGGTTTAAATAGGCATAATAGAAGTCGTAATAAAGATATTTTACTAGTCGTTTACTAATATCCTTAGTACGAATAAAGTAGAGACTGCGTATAGATCCTTAACTACCCGTACGCTACTATCGCCGACGGTCTTCCTAAAAGACTACCTCTACTGCTATAACAAGTATACTTTCCTAATCGAGGGGGTTTTCAATTCCCCGCGCTTATAGGAGGTCCGTAGTCGACTGCACGTAGTACTCTAGATTCGGACGGTCGCTACTAACTCGATAAATAGTTAGATATAAAAGCCTAAGCGACTACTTTAAGTTAAGCTCGCTAATAGGAGGCAGTATTATAGTTAGGTATATTAGAGGATATAAGATTTAACGTAGGATTACTAGTAGTCCTAGGTGTTCGCGGTAATCTAAAGCCGTTAAGATTAGTGTTACGGTTCACTCCGTCCGTGGATAAGGTAGACCTATGATTAGTTCTCTTGAAGAGGAGTGTTAAGGAGGCAGGGTAAGTAGGCTTATATTAAATAGGTCTGGTACAACGTATTATATTCAGTACTTAGGAGATTACTAGAATTATAATATAAGTTAAATACGGGGCTCCTATCTACTTAGAAATATCGCCATCTATATAAAGATAGGAAATCTGTACTAAGAGGTATACTCGCTATACTCGCTATCGAGTAGGATGATTAATACTCTCTCTACTTGCTATTAAGTAGAGCGAGTACTACTCGCCCGCTAAGGAAGCTATTATATAGGTATCTGTTCCTTGGAATACCTATCATAGTATAATATATACTACTTAGTTTAGCTAGTCGTAATATTACCCCTCCTTCCTACTTATCTTCGTCCTGAAGATTCTATCTTTTTACTATATCTTATTAGTAATAAAACTGTCTTCGTCTTACCGCCGAAATTTAGCGTTATAATACTACTATTAACTTTACTTATAATTATTATTTATCTCTTAAGAGCTTCTATATTATTATAGAGGATTCTCGGTCTCGTCTAAAGTATTCCAAATGCGTCCGGGCTAGGAAGCTGTGTATAAATATATTATAGCAATCGTTAAACCGCACTCGTAAGGAAATATCTTCTAAGGTAGCGGAGGATAAGAAGGTACTAGTAATAGTTATAACCTAACTATTACGAAATAAGAAAATATTAAAAGAGATTAATTTAAAAGTACGAAGGAAGACTTAATACTTATTATCTAAGGTAGATACGGAGGAAGACTCTAATCCTCTTAATTATCCTACGGCGAATATACTCGTTAGCCTATCTCTAGCTATCTAGTTGTTAATAGCTATGCTAGATGATTTTTCCAGCTTTAATAACGTTACTAAGTCTACTAGGTCTAGTAGAATTAACGTAGAAGCGTCTAGTAATTCTAAAGATATCTAATAGGTTCCTAGGTACTTTCTAACTTATCATAGTCCTTCTATTTAATGAAGTACTCCTGACCTTTTTATTTTAGGATTTTCTTAACTTCGTAATCTTCGGTCTTAGCCTTAAACTTCTATTCTTTTTAGAGCGGTATCCTGGAGTCGGCTGGTTTTAATAAAGAGATATAAAATACTAGAAGTATCTTAATATTAGGTAGTAACTATAACTTATAGTCGACAGCTCCCTTTAGTTATTTAATTAAAAATGGTCTAACTTTTATATAATCTAGTTTCTTACTTAGTCTCTTACTCTTTAAGTTTTTTGTATAAAGGTATACTTTATCCCCCTTCTTTAGCTAAGGATATATTTTTCTTTTCTTATTAATTCTTATTCGAGTTTTAGTATTAACCTTACTAATAGCCTGCTATATATCGCTATATAGTCTTTTTATGTTAGATACTAGCACCGTTACCTTTTCTGCTCGAGCGCCTTCTCGCGGTTCTAAGAAAAGGTTCGCATATCGTCTATAATTTATAAAGAACGGCGACAGCGGCGTAGTATCTAATCTTGTATTATTAAATGCTAATTATGCTATTAGAAGTAGTAATACCTAGTTATTCTACTTATAGTTAACGTAATATCTTAAGTATACTTTTATTATCTAATTCGTGCGTTCTATCTACCCGTCTGTCTTAGGGTGATAGGCGGTTGATATTCGCAATTTTATTCCGATAGCGGCGATTAGAGTCTTTCAATAATAAGATATAAAGAGTCTATCCTAGTCCGATATAATAGATTCAGGTATATCATAATCCCTTATTAGCTTATCAAGGAGTATAAATCCTAGCTGATCTACTTTATAGGTCTTCTTATAGGGAACTATAATAGTATACTTAGTTAGTTTATTAACGATTACTATAATCGAGTTAAAGATATCCTTCGTAACCGGATCTTTTAACTTTAGTAATTTTATAACGAAATCCATTGTAACGTCTTTCTATAGCGTGTCTAGAACTAGTGTAAACTATATTTACCTATATTTAACGTGGCGCGTAGACTTATTCTACTAGTATTAAATATATTCCTTAATGTATTTTTCAACGTACGTCCGTAATTATAGCGTCGTATATTCTCGTTTAAGGAGCTCTATTATCTTGGAGATTCCTAGATATCCTAATAAAGGATTATTATAGTAATCCTAGATTACTTCTTTAGCGTATCTCTTAGGTAAGTATATCTTCCCCTTATATTAGAGTAACTCTTATCTTAGTTACTAAATTCTTAGCTTTATAGCTAGTTTATTATTAATATAGCCTTCCTTTAGGGTTAGCGTAATATCTTAGACTATAATTCGTATAGTTACTACTAAACTCTATATTAGTACTAGTAATCCGTCCTTCTCCTATTTAAGAATTAGCTTCTCTATAATATCCCTAGATTCTATATAATTTATACGCCTATTTAGGGCGTCTACTCGACTATTATCTTTTCCTAGGATATATAATATCTTAAATTTATACTATCCTAGTAATTCTAACTAACGGATTTATCTCCGGTTTAACTTCTTAATTATTATGAAGTTTAAAAGGTTTTTATAGTTTATAAAGATAGTAAGTTCTAAATAACTCTCTATATATACCCTTTAATTCTAAAGTGCGTATACTACTATTAATAGTTCTTTATCGTAGATATTATAGTTCTATTCTGCTACTAATATCTTTCGCGAGTAGTAGGTAATTAGGTGCTATTTACTATCCTTTTCCTAACATAAATAGGCGCCGATTATAAGATCTAAGGTATCTATTTCGATACGAGTAGGTTCGTTTACTTAAAAGGTATAAAGTACTAGTAGATTTTAATAGGCCTCCTTTAATATCGTAAATACTTTCTATTAACTTTATCCCTATTAAAATCCTTATTCTTTCTTAGTAATTTCCGTAAGTAGTAGTACTATCTTTAAATAGCCTTTAATAAACCTTCGGTTAAAGTTTATAAATCCTAAGAAGCTCTAGATTAATTTTATATTATATAGTATAGGCTATTCCGCTATAGCCTTAATTTTTTCAGGGCTTATATGAATACCTATAGTATATACCATAAATCCTAGGAATTCCATTAATTCCTTATAAAATTCATACTTCTCTAGCTTAAGGAGTAATCTGGCTTATAATAGGTAGGTTAAGATATCTTATATATACCGGATATATTCTTCCTTAGTCTTAGAGTAGATTAAGATATTATTAAGGTAAGTAATTATAATACGATTTAAATAAGCTTAAATAATATTATTAACTAGTACTTAGTAGGTTACTAGTACGTTAGTAAGTCTAAATAGTATAATTAAGTACTCGTAATATCTATATTAAGTCCTAAATATAGTTTTCTATTCTTCTCCTTCTTTTATTTAGATTAAGTTATAAGCTCTTTATAAGTTAAGCTTAATAAATATC
>JAABUL010000755.1_pt1 | contig 67108 bp, 125 predicted proteins | sample 5559151 | NCBI WGS metagenome assembly JAABUL01 (sample SAMN10711876, study PRJNA513368) | rock metagenome | isolation source: Antarctica rocks | place: Antarctica: Victoria Land, Pudding Butte sud | reverse complement strand
GCCGCCGCCGCCTTACGGCCGGCGCAAGCTGCAGCAGGCGTCTTACAGCCCGCCGCCGCCTCCCCCGCCCCCGCCGCCGCCACCGCCATATGGCCGGAAGCTGTAGGGGACGTGAGGCTGACTGAGGCAGGGCTGGATCTCGGAGCGTGGTAGGCAGTGTGTGCGATTGAGCACTCTGGATTCGAGTTGCAGGAAGGGCCGTCTTGTCGCGACGAGCCATTTCAGGATGATTGCACCGCCGCAAGAGCAACTCGGGGGAAAGGCCACGGCTGGGATCGGTCAAGGACAATGTCGCTGTTCCAGTGTATTGCAGGTTCGTGTTCTAGAAATGTCAGAAGTTGGCTGGTTGGCATGATTGTGCATCTGGCATGGGCGATGCTGCCTTGCGGCACTGCCATTTTTTGTAGCGTCGTCTAGGTTTCAAACTTGTACCACACTGCTAATCGTAGTACCGAAAGAAAATGTAACAAGCTACACGTTTTCATACGTAAGTAAGTCAGCAGAAAATTGATTACAAATCACCACAGCTTCTGACCATTGTGGTTGAACAGCAAGGTGTGCAAACTTGTTTTGGCAGCTAGGTGTTGGGATGGGAGTGTTCACCAACCCTCTTGTGCTGCAATTCCCCCCCATACCTCACGAACAAACAATGTATATGTCTGCCACGTGTCTAATCACAAACCGCGCCTGGCTAGAATGATCCAATCAATGCACCGCATGAAGGCTAAATCCAGGGGCCTGCTGAAGCAATATTATTCTCTTGAACCTGGCACAACTGCACTGCCAGGCGAGCTAACTGACACCGATGACGACCACGTCGCAGGACCGTCCTGGCTCCCCTGGCGGCGATCTCCCGCTGACCGCCGACCGTCTCTCCCAGGCGGACGCGAGACATCTCACTGGCGGACCGCCAGCTGCTGCACCCAAAGACCGTGGTAATGCGCCATGCAGTCACATTGCACCGTTGTTCGTTCATACTCATCACCAAACTTCCCGCTGGTAGCGCCGAGCGTCTTGTCTTCCTGCGACGCCGCCAGCAAGACAGCGCCCAGAGGATCACCACACGTCCCGCTGGTAGCGCCCGGCGTCCGCCAGCTGCTGCACCCAGGCCTCGGCGGCTTTCTCGCCGCACTTTTTCTGGCGCGCCGCCAGGGCGATGAGCGCGCGATGCACATCACGCGCCATGTGCTTTGCGTCGCCGCACACGTAGACGCTGCCGCCGCCGTCCGCCAGCAGCCGCCACACCTCGTCTGCAGGACACAGGCGTTTGTGGTTCTACAGGGTTTTGTGTCTGTCTTGAGCAGGATTCCACAGTCCAAATTATACGGTGGCTTCGGCGGCACAAGAGGGCGGCTGTACACACAGCTTCAGTGCAACGCCTTGCACAGGTGTCGGAAGAGAAATCAAATCAGGGAAAGATCGAAATGCTGCAGCACAAGTGTGTACCTGCGTGTTCATCCAGATGCATACATCTTCTGGCACGCTGTCCAGCGGAAATTGGCATGGAAGTTTCGACGGTCAAGACCCAAAGAGCAAACCCGCACCTGCATGCTCGTCCAGGCGGTGCTGCACGTACATCTTCTGGGCGCCGTCCCGCGAGAACGCCGTCACCAGGCTGCTCAGGACGCCGGAAGCCTGGAAGCCCTTCAGCTCGGCCTCGTAGATGAAGTCGTGGCCCGCGCGGCGGCAGCCGAAAAACAGCAGCGCGGGACCCAAAGTCTGGCCAGACGCCGCCGCTGCCTTGCGCTCCTGTGGCAAAGAACGAAACCCCTCAATCAGCTGATCCCGATTGGAGAAGAACCTGTGCCCTGCACGGCGGCAGCCGAAGAACAGCAGCGCGAAGCCGAGCGCCTGGCCTGAATCTGCCGCCGCCTTGCGCTCCTGTGGTGCAGGACATCGTTTGTCAGAAGGCTGGGACGATTGAAGTCCAGAAGTCGAATGACAGCCGCGCAGGGCCGACCGTCTGGCCAGACTCTGCCGCTGTCTTGCGGTCCAAGGGGCGCAGGTCCAGCACATTCTGCCAGGAGCTATGACAGCCGCAGAAGTAGGTGAGGCCGGTGCCGGGCCAATCGTTACGAGTGGCGTCGTCATTCTCGAGACTTGTTGAATATGCGCTGTACTTAAGGTGGACAGAGTGCGCTGTCCCGCGCCTGCAGGAAGCCGCGGAAGGGGGCCAGGACGGTGCTGGGTCCGGATCATGACGAGCGGCTCGCAATTTGTCAAGATCTCATGCTATTTCACCTACACAGATCCTGCACAGATCCTGCTAGAAGACACGGCATGCACACCCCACCTGCAGGAAGCCGCGGAAGGGGGCGAGGCCGGTGCCGGGGCCGATCATGACGAGCGGCGTGCCCATCGCCGGCGGCAGCTTGAATGCCGACTTGCGCACGTAGATGGGCACCTTGGCGCCTGCTGGCCAGGTGGAAGGAACTTCAAATGGTCGTGCGGGCCGTCTCTGCACATGCACTTGTGCACATACGGTGTTGCAAACGAGCGTCATTTCCCCCTCCGCAGGAACTGGTGCAATGGGTGCACACAGGAGTGGACCAAGCCAGACACATCTGCGCAGTTTACTCCCATATGCGCTGGTCACAAGTTCCTTGTCAGCATGCAAGTGCACGCCTTGCGGCAGGCGCCCAAGCCAGGTGAAGGCCACGTCTGGCGCACACCGGTGCCTTTTTTTATCGTGTGTCTGTCTATCTCTGCAGCAAACCATATGTCTGGTGCACCTGGCGGCAAGCGGCGGAGACAGGTGGACGCGACGCCGCGGTGCATGCGGCCGGTGCCTTATGCAGCCTTTCTGTTTGTTACCAGAGCAAATGGCAGCGCACCCCGCGGCAGGCGCCCAAGCCAGGTGGACGCGACACCATGATGCACGCGGCCGGTTCCTTTCCGCTCCTGCACCACGGAGCAGGTGACGTGGATGGCCCGCGGCGCGGCCTTGGGCGAGGAGGAGATGCTGTAGAAGCGCGGCTGCAGCAGCGTCGTCACGCCGCCGAAGAAGGCGCCTGCGGCCGAGATGCATTTTTGAGTTCTGCATGATAGCGGAGGGAGACTCCTGCACCGCCTCCAGCAGCGCTGTATACATTTGATGAGACATTTGCCTCTTCACGATTGTAAGAAGGTTTCGCACCAAGCGGTTGGCGGAAGAGAACTCTTGCATCGCCTTCAGCAGCGTGTCGTCACATCTGATGGGAATTCAATATCTGTAGAGAAGGTTGACTTTAGGACAAGCTTGCCCACTGAGCGGCGGCTTGGCGAAGGGGAACTCCTGCATTGCCTCCGGCAGCGTGCGGCCGGACCCGCCGCCCAAACACTTGTATTGCTCGATGACATTTGCACATTCAATGATTCAAGGGACGGATCCTTACCGAGGGGCGGCGTTGCAGAGGGGAACTCCTGCATCGCCTCCAGCAGCGTGCGCCCTGGGCCGACCGCCCACGCCTGGAATTCGGCCTTGCCGTCGGGCGAGGCCAGCCGTCGCAGCCGCACCGCCTGGTTTGGATCCGTGGCGAATGCCGCCAGCGCCTCGAGGGCGCCGCGGTGCACGGGCGCGAGCACGTCCGCATGCTTTGCCAGCGCGCTGCGCAGCGAGATGGGGCCTACAGAGACGGAAATTGGCTTCAAAACTGCAAAGGTGTGAAAAGTGCCGCGGTCACCGGGAGGACGTCCGCGAGATGGGGCCTGTGCAACGGGTTGATGTTTAGTGCTTCCATGGCCTCAAGAAAGACAGAAGATTGAACAAAGTCGAAAGTTTTCAAGGGCGCCGCGGTGGACAGGCGCGAGCATGTCAGCATAATTTCCAAGTGCGCTGCGCAATGAAATGGGACCTGCAGTCCAGTATTGAACCGGACTTGTCAGTTCGCCGTACAGCATCGTATCCGAAAATGGCGCTCACTCGTCTGCATGCCCCGCCAGCATGCCGCTTAGTGAGACAGGGTTTGCTGGACGGCAGTTCTGCCAGATATGCCAGCCGGAATGCAATGCATCATGAGTACATATGCCTGCATATCGTGACCAGCATGTCCTCACAGCTGCTGGAGTGATGTGAGCAGTGCAGCAGCAGGCAGGCTTGAGCAGTGGGCACGGCAGCAAGATACAAGCTTGCAGATATTCTGCCAGCGCTGCCAGGAGGCACCTTCGAGAGCCCATATGGAACCTCATCAGACGCAAAGTCGCGAGGTCACATTCAAGCGGGCAACAGAAGGGTGCAACTGCTGCCGCCTGGCATCCATACAGGTGGTGTCTGCAAAGCTGCTGTCTCGCACGAGGTTTTGACCCGCACCTAGGGAGGGCGGCGACACCTGCTGCTGCAGGTTGCCGCAGCGCAAGATTGTGTACAGCAGCCAGAAATTAACGCAATCTTGTTGGTGGCGCTGCAAGCTCAGCATGCCTGAAGAGCAATGTGCACCTGGGAACGGCAGCGACAGCTGCTGCGGGTTGCCGGGCGGCAGCCGCAGCTGGAAGACAGTGTCCAGCGGCAGGCCCAGCGTCGCGGCGGCGGCCGCGACCGTCTCAGGGCCGTTCTCCGGCAGCACCGCCACGTGGTCGCCTGTGTCGTACTGCACCTGCATGCCGTACGCCAGTGTCTTGTCATTTCGTATCGAGGTGATGCAGCTATGTTTCTGTAGAGGCCTGCACACCATCTCGTGCGATTCACAAAGGCGTCGCGTCCATGTCTTGTAGCTCACAGAAGCGGACGAGAGGACCCGTCAACAGGATATGATGACAAAAAGAAAGGGAGGCGCAATGGGGCACCTGGGAGCCGCTGATGTCCAGCTCGGCATGGAGGCAGGAGCGGTCGGAGGCCGGCTGGTGCAGCTCGCGCACAACTCCCAGGCACGCCTCAAAGGGGTTGTGGCTGTCCGCACCCGTGCCGTTGCCCTGCGGTCGGCAAGAACAGCGAGTCTGATGCTGGCTGTTGCACTGTCATTGCACTGACACAGCTCGCGCACTGTTGCAACGTGCGCCTCGTACGAGTTGTGGCTGTCCGCGCCCGTGCCGTTGCCCTGTGCATGGTTTGGTGCCAGGTTCAAGTGTATTCAACTGAAACATGTCGAGCGCTGGAAGCACCCTGTGCAAAACCGTCAAACGCGGCGGCGGCTTCAGGTGAACATCTACAACAAGATGCAAAGGCCAGTGGCCAGCTGCGACGACTGGCATTGCTAGCCATCAGCAGGCAGTGCGAAAACCTGAGGCTCTGCATTGCCGTGAGAGTTCCCACGCTACGTACCAGCTACCGCACCTGCAGCAGGCGGGCAGCCTCGCGGGCGGCTGAGCCGCCGAGCACCTCTATGTCGTAGGCAGGCACTGCCTCCGGCGACATGGACATGCGCCGCTGCTCCAACAGCTCGTCACCGCCCTGTGCCAAATGGTCGATGAAGAGAGTCGGCGATCAGGGAGACCCTGCAGGACCAAATCTGGCAATGCAGAAACGGTTTGGTGTGTCCACTGGGAGGTCCACGCTGCCTGAGTGAGAAGGCGGAAGCGTTGACACCGCCGCCATCAGGGCTGGCAAGCCCTGACGGTTTCAGCACGCTTCTCCTCGCCTGGCCAGGACGATGGGCAAATATAGCCTGGCGAGCAGCTCCATCTGCCCGGCTGGATCCAACATGAGCTACAGTTGTCGAGCTACATTTTAGCTTCAACAGATTCCAGTTCAGATGCCAAAGGCCCTGACCAGACCTTGGGCACGGAGACCAGCGGCGACACATCCAGCCCTGCAAGTAGATCCGCCTGCCAGGCGTCAAAGTCGGCGTCGATGTCCTCGTCGTCGTCGCCGTCGCCGCGGCGGCAGACGGGCGTGCCGCCGAGCGACGCCAGCGCCTTGTGCATGCGCTTGCCCACCGCCGCAAAGTGCTCGTACTGCTTGTTGCCCAGCCCGAAGACGCCGTACATGACACCCTGCGGTGAAACCGAAGAAACGGCGAGGTGAAGGTCTGCAGATGGTGTTGCAAGAGCAAAGGGCGCTTGACCAGCTAATTTGCTGTGCAGGACATGGCAAGTTGCCTCGACGACAGACATCCAGAATTGCCGACTTCTGGCCAGCCCATCAGAATGCCCGTCACTCTGACACTTCTTTAATCTGTGAGCATCCTCACCTTGAGTAGCACGTCGTCGCCGACGCCATTGTCCGCCTCCTCCGCCGACTTGGTAAGCCAGCCGTAAAAGTCGGCGGCATTGTCCGTTGGCTCCCCATCGCCATAGGTCGCCATCAGAAACAGCACGCACTCCTCCTTCTGCAGCCGCGCCTCGCCGGCGTAGTTCTCGATGTCCTCCGTGAGGAAGTCGGTGCCGTCGCCGTACCGCTGCGCCAGCACGGACCTGCGACGGCGGCGGCGATGGTGTATTTCACAACATTGGAAGGAAGCGCCGTGTTTGCATCCACCAGTGATTAGGCGCAGGACACGACTAAAGCTCTTGATGCAAAACCACCTCAGCTGCTTGGCGAAGCGCTCGGCGGTGCCGGTCTGCGTGCCAAACAGGATACGGACGACCGGCTTGGCCGGCACGCCATTCGCCTGTTGCTGCGATTCTGCCACGCCGTTGCCGACGTCGCTCTTTAAGGTGTTGGCAGACACATTTCCGCGACCCCTAACGGCCAGCAGCACGAGGCACAGCACCAGCAGCGTCGCTGACGCGAGGCCCAGTGCTGGCAGGAATGGCCGATCTGACAGCAGCAGCAGCTCGTTCAGCGGCTGCGAGTTCATGCTGAATCAGCAGTGCTGACTATTGCGAGCCAGAGGCAGCCGCAGGGGCTGCTGTCGCGCTGCCACCAGTGCTGTTGTTTTGATGGACACCAACAGGCCGCTACCACTCGTTTGGAGCCTATTCAAAGCGGAATGCGGCGGAGCAGCGGGACTGATATCAGTTTCCGGAATCACGTATGAAGGGCGCCGTTCGAACGCATTACGAGCGAAGAACGTGAATGTGGCGTTGAGCGAAATCTGCTGCTTTGACACGTCATCATGACGCGATTTCCCCCCGCTTTCAACGGCTGAAGCCCTAACATCAACTGGCGCACAGTTGCACTGACCATCCGTGGCCACAGCACGAACATGCGCAGCCGCCTCTCGAGCCGCACCAGCCTGTACCACTGTACCAGACGGACCCCTGCAGCTGAAGCTGATGAGGAACTGTCCCGCAGTGATCACCGCCGCTGGACTGCAGGGTCCAGCCCAGAGGCGCCACGAGGGCAGGTGTACCGCGGAGAGCTACCTGCAGGTCAGCTGACTGTTGTTATACATCGCCTTGATGCCCTTCAGCATGTTGCCATGAATACCCAGCCCAGCCAGCGCCTGCCAAACCTGCTTGCGAGGCACACAGTCATAGGCGCCCTTCCACAAAGCAGCAGAACAGCTGCCCTTTCTTGTGCTGTACTTGCTGATGAAGTGTTGTAGCATCATGAGCAGATGGCGGCAGGACAGCGCTGGGCGAAAGCCAGCCTGAAACAGCGATCGCAGGTCGTGCGTCTCTGTGAATTCCACCTTGCCATCTGGCGCCTTCAGCGTCGCATAGCGTAGCAAGTCTACCGGCTCGCTGCTGAGCCCACCTGCTTTGCCATTGTTCATCTTTCGCAATGCCTGCTGCACCTCCGCCGGCGTGAACCCCTCGTTGAACATTGCTGCTTCTGAGCGCCGGTCGTCCAGCCGCTGGAAGGCGGCTTCTGCTGCAGGCGGGATGTTGGCGGCGGCGGCGGCGGCAGCCGATGGCTGGAAGGCTGCGGCTGTTGGGTTCAGCGGCTGCAGGTCATCTTCGTGGTCACAGGCCGCCAGCTTCTCCACATATGGCTTTCAAAGGTCAGTTGTCTGCATCGACAGCGGCAGCGGCTTTGGGCGCCCCTTCAGAGCGCCGTAGACTGCATGCGGCTCCCGCCGGATCTGCTGCATTACTGTTGGTAGATTGTCTGATTGTAGCGCTTTCATCTTCCGTCGCACAAGGCTCCTGCACTCGCTCTCCAGGACCCTCTGCATGCTTTGTCCAGGCTGCTGACGCAGCTGCCACATTTGAGAAAGGAGGGCGTCAACCTCAGGGTCCGAGAATTGCTTGGGGCTCCAGGGTGCCCCTGGCCGCATCCGGCGGAGCGGCATGCTGCTGGCTGTCGCGGCGTCCGCCACAGCTCCGAAGATCAGTTCCGAACCTTACTGCACAGTTTGCTGCTCATTCCTCGCCACGACATCCGCCAGGCGGCTGTCGTTGCTGAGGTGCTGCGCATACTGCTGCCGCTGTTGTGGGCACCAGCGTCGCCGCATCATTGGGCTGCCGCCGGCGGCGGCGACGACGGCGGGAGTCCTGGCTGTGAAGGCCGTCGTGCACCAAGCCGTCAGCAGCCAGTGCTGTGATCCTTCCTGCTTGTCGTCAACGCTGCTGCTGCTGCTGACCTGAGCAAACGCTGCGAGCGTCGCCAGCAGGTGGTCGAGCCGCGACGGCTGATCAATGATCAACCACCATCAAATGCAGAATATAGTAGCATTTCGAATATGAAACCAGCGAAATGATCAGCTGGTCCGATCGAGGGGTCCGATCGAGCAGTTTGTCCGATCGAGGGGTCTGATCGAGCAGTTAGTCCGATCGTTGACTCGATCATCGCTGTGCCGCTACATTTTCCACCGTGCACCGAGCGACCTGGATCCTTTGGGCAGCTCAGACTTGCTCTGACTGCAGCAATCGAACACATTCGAAAGCACAGCATCATTCGACTATCTGCTGAACGAAAGCTGTCGAGAACCCTAGCTTGAAGCAAGTCATTTTGTGTCCGCCCATCTGGCAGCTGCAGTTGTGCACCGTCCACATGCAGGACAGTCTGAACACAGTTCTCGTTCTCAATTTGACAGCAATCACACATTCCCATGAAGCTGCCGGCAGCAGTGGACCAGCGCAACATGAACCCTTCCGCAGGCTTTGCGTGCCCCTTTGATGATGCTGAGACGGTGTTTGCCGTCGACGACGACAAGTCCTCGTCCGTCGACCCTGTGATGTATAATAACAGTCAGGTAGCTGTCAAGGTGGCAGGCCGCCATAATAACATGCACAACTCCTGCTTGGGCGTCAAGCAGGGCTGTCCCCTCAGCCCGACATTGTTTGGTTTGTACATGGTTTGTTTGAGTACCTTCAGTCAGTGGAGGGCGGCAGCGGGCCACAGCTCAGCAGCGGCCAGCGGGTTTCGGCGCTCGTGTACGCAGACGACATAGTCCTGATTTCGACGACGGCAGAGGGGCTGCAGGGTCTGATCAATGCGACGGCGCAGTACTGCCGCGGCAAGTGCATGACGAGCAGCCCGCCAAAGACGGCAGTGGTGGTCTTCCGCAGCAAGCCGCACAAGGCGGCGTGGGAGCACACCTGGACATGTGACGGCGGTCCACTGCAGCAGTGCGACGCCTGGAAGTATCTCGGTCTCGTCTTTACAGCGACCCGCGGCGTCGCCGGCGGCATGTTGGAGATGCAGCGGACGCAAAACGCGGCAGCCGGGCTGCTGCGCCGGCGCTTCAAGCGGCTGGACTGTCACTACAGTGTTGACGTCATGATGCAAGTACCTGACGACAGTAGCGCCCACAGCGTCCTACGTCTTTGAAGTTAGGGGTCTGCGGCATATGGTGACGGAGTGTTGAACCGGGCGAAACAAACTGGAGGCCAGCTACGTACAGACGATGAGGGAGCTGTGCGGCGTTCGGCGCTCTGTCCCCGCTGCAGTGCTCCTGCAGGAGCTTGGCGAGCTGCCGCTGGAAGTGGAATGGAAGCGGCAGGTGCTGCGGTTCGCAATGACCGCTCTGCCAGAAACCTCCATCTTCAAGCAGGCCGCCATGGACGATCTTGCGGCGGCGCAACAGTCCGTCATTACAGAACTGGGCAGCTGGACCGTTGGCATGTGCGAAACAGCATGGCATGGCGCTGACAGGCGCTGATGGCAGCATGATGGCAGCGGCGAACGAGAGCGCCATCACAGCCGCGGCGGCTGCCGCGGCCGCACTGGCGCAGCAGGAGTTTGTGGACATGAACCCGAGGACAGCGCTGTCAGGCGGCGTGAAGCGGACGACATACACAGCATGGTTTTCGCGCCCTGGCTGGGCACAGGGAGGCGAGTTCTGGCAGCTGAAGTTGTCCGCGCCGGAGCTGCGTGCTGTTCAGAGGCTCCGCTTGGGATCGCACTCGTTGCCGGTGGAGACCGGCCCGTTTGCAAAGAAGGACAGGCAGGACCGTTGCTGCACATTTTAAAGCAGTAGAACAGCTGCCCTTGCTTGTGCTTGCTGATCGATGACGTGTTGTATCGGCATGAGCGGATGGCGGCAGGACAGCGCTGGGCGAAAGCCAGCCTGGACCAGCGATCACAGGTCGTGCGTCTCTATGAATTCCACCTTGCCATCTGGCGCATAGCGCAGCAGCTCTACCGGCTCGCTGCTGAGCCCAGCTGCTTTGCCATTGTTCAGCTTTCGCAATGCCTGCTGCACCTCCGCTGGCGTGAACGCCTCGTCGAGCATTTCTGCTTCTGAGCGCCGGTCGTCCAGCCGCTGGAAGGCGGCCTCTGCTGCAGGCGGGATGTTTGGCGGCGGCGGCGGCAGCCGATGGCTGGAAGGCTGCGGCTGCTGGGTTCAGCGGCTGCAGGTCATCTTCGTGGTCACAGGCCGCCAGCTTCTCCACATATGGGTTTCACAGGTCAGTTGCCTGCATCGACAGCGGCAGCGGCTTTGGCGCCCCTTCAGAGCGCCGTAGACTGCATGCGGCTCCCGCTGGATCTGCTGCATTACTGTTGGTAGATTGTCTGATTGTAGCACTTTCATCTTCCGCCGCACAAGGCTCCTGCACTCGCTCTCCAGGACCCTCAGCTGCATGCTTTCTCCCGGGCTGCTCGCAGCCGCCACATCTGAGAGCGGAGGGCGTCAACCTCAGGGTCCGAGAATTGCTTGGGGCTCCAGGGTGCCCCTGGCCGCATCCGGCGGAGCGGCATGCTACTGGCTGTCGCGGCGTCCGCCACAGCTCCGAAGACCAGTTCCGAACCTTACTGCACAGTTTGCTGCTCATGCCTCGCCACGACATCCGCCAGGCGGCTGTCGTTGCTGAGGTGCTGCGCATACTGCTGCCGCTGTTGTGGGCACCAGCGTCGCCGCATCATTGGGCTGCCGCCGGCGGCGGCGACGACGGCGGGAGTCCTGGCTGTGAAGGCCGTCGTGCACCAAGCCGTCAGCAGCCAGTGCTGTGATCCTTCCCGCTTGTCGTCAACGCTGCTGCTGCTGCTGACCTGAGCAACTTGCTCAGTTTGAAACGCCGCTAGCGTCGCTAGCAGGTGGTCGAGCCGCGACGGCTGATCAATGATCAACCACCATCAAATGCAGAATATAGTAGCGTTTCGAATATGAAACCAGCGAAATGATCAGCTGGTCCGATCGAGGGGTCCGATCGAGCAGCTAGTCCGATCTTTGACCCGATCAACGCTGTGCCGCTACATTTTCCACCGTGCCCCAAGCGACCTGGATCCTTTGGGCAGCTCAGACTTAGCTCTGACTGCAGCAATCGAACAGATTCGAAAGCACAGCATCATTCGGCTATCTGATGAACTAAAGCTGTCGAGAACCCTAGCGTGAAGCCATTTTGTGTCCGCCCATCTGGCAGCTGCAGCTGTGCACCGTCCACAGGTATGACAGTCCGAACACAGTTCTCGTTCTCATTTCGACAGCAATCACACATTCTCATGACGCTGCCGGCAGCATTGGACTAGCGCAACATGAACCCTTCCGCAGGCTTTGCGTGCCCCTTCGATGAGGCCGAGACGGTGATTGCCGTCGACGACGACAAGCCCTCGTCCATCGACCCCTCGGCGGCGTTTGCCGAATCCCTGAGTCAGGCCAACGCCACCTGGCCGAGCAGACCGCCCTGCTGCAGACCCTGGTCCAGGCAACCGTGACAGCCGGCAGCAAGACAGATGCGGCGCCGGCTGCAGCCTCGGCGCCGGGCAGCAACGTCGCTGCTGAGGAGGAGAGCGATTCTGATGATCTCGAGATCACTTCCATCGAGGAGAGCGAGGCTGATGAGGAAGATGACGAGCAAGCCGACAAGTGGAAGGTCATGCCGCAGGATGACCCGACCATGCCGCAGCACCTGCGCCGGGCGGGGGCGCGCGCCTACAACCAGAGCCTGAAGGTGCGACCTATCCCTATCGCTGCATAGCTTGAAACCATTGCGAATGCCTGTGATGCTGGAGTTGTTTTGCTGCACTCATTTGCCGCTAACTCCACTGCGGCGGCAGCACATTCGCCAGGCACATTTCACTGGCGTCTTCAAGTTTGCGCGCGCTGTGGCAGAGCACCAGGGCCTGCGATTCGCAGGGTCCCTCCCTCAGATCATCCTTTCTCCAGTTATTATCCTCATAGCTAATGCCCGGCCCTAGGTGGCGTATGACGTGTCGGAGGTGCTGTGCGGGCTGCCGGACGGCTCTGGCCACGTCCCCGCCCACTTCCCAGCCGACTACTTCGAGATCCTCCAGGTGCTGCTTGACACGAGGGTCCAGCAATGCTCTGAGCATGCTTAAGTTGTGACGCAAACCAACATGTTGGCAGCATCTCGACGAATCCAGCTTTCCGGACATGTGTGCTCGTCGCAAAGGGGCACTCCCCATGCTGTCCTTCGATGTCCCCGTTCCATGTTGCCAAACCAAGGCTGCTGCTGCTTCCAGTGCTGCAGAAGCTTGCACTAACCCTGCAGCATTTCATAATACGCAGATAGACGGTTCATTTCCGCACAACCTGCTGTGCCCTGCCATTACATTGTCATTTGCTCCCGTATTAACTCGGAGTGTACGCTGCCTCGGTCATGATCCACGAGAAGCAGGGAAAGTTTCTGGGCACAGCAACTTTGATGTCACGCCATTTCGAATGCAGTTCTCGGAGGATGCGCTGCGCGGCCTGCTGGCGGCCTACGGCCAAGCGCCCTGCCTGCCAGAGAACACATTCAGGGCGGCCGGCGGCGACGGAAACGGAGACTCCGTGTCCGAGGCGCTGCGCACGCAGCTGGGCCGCTTCATCGGGCTGCGCCGCTACTACGGGGCCGCCTGCCTGGACCAGCACAGCCGCCCGCTGGTGCACCTGATATCACATGATGTTGACATGGGTTTTATTTCGCCTTGGTCCACTTTCTGCCGTCTTCATCAGTGCCATAACCAGACTGATGCCACAATTCGAGTAGCTAGAGAAGAGCGGCTTGGTAATGTCGCTCCTCACAGCTTGTGGCACGCAGCCGACCGATAGTGTGACCTTTCCACTTCAGCAGCTGCACGAAGTTCGGCACAGTGAAGATCTGATTCGCAGGCCATGGTAGTGATGCAGCTTCTGTGTGCACAGCGAGCTCATCCTTCAGAGAGATCTGATGGCTGCTCCCTGATGTGCTGCAGGGGGCCATCGCCGCCAACGCCCGCACGGCGCTCCAGGCCCTCAACGGCGTCGCCTCCGCCTTCACGTGCCGTGAGTGGTCTGGATCCAGCATTAATCACGTGCTGTGCCAACGGGTGTCGTAGTCCGCTTGCATGCGGCTTGCATGCTGTTCAAATGTATATGCAGCATGTTTTTAACGTCCACCTGGCCGCCTGCATGTTGCTTCAACTTGACATCCTGTGCTGATGCCCTAAACCTCTGCCCTGCTGCAGCGATCCGCGCCGGCGCGGTCATGGGCTTCCACCTGGCCGCCCTATTCGCCTCCCTGCTCATCTTCGGCCACTTCTACCGCGGCGACTGGACCGGCCTGTTCGAGGCCATCACCTGCTTCGTCCTCGGCGGCTCCGCCATTGCCCTGTTCGGCCGTGTCGGCGGCGGCATCTACACCGAGGCCGCCGACGTCGGCGCTGACCTGGTCGGCAAGATCGAGAAGGTGCTTGGTTCATTCCTAGTGCAGCAATCGTGAAGCACTTGGATGATTAGCTGGCTCGCCAAAGACGATTGGATTCATTAGACAACACCCTGCATTGATATGGATTCCTGCATTCACGTTCTGAGTCTGAGCTTTGAAGATTGCGCGCGCAGAGCGCTGAACGCTCACAAGATTCCACTTCCAAGCTTCTCACTCACAACTCCACCTCCTATATCGCTTGTAAACCTTCGTACCACACAGCCACAGCATTGCCGCAGCGCTAGCACAGCCTCCGCACGGCGCATCGTCAACGAACCTCCCACAGTACGCATCCCATTCATCGGCGTAACTCCCATAGCTCTTGCCTGTCACGGGCACTTGCTTCATTTGGCTTCGGTGCTTTCTTTCGATCGTACGGTCCGTAGATTGGACCGCGCCACGCTTTGCGCATTCGAAATTACTGATTGAAACATTTTGACTGTTCGACTTCCCCGGACGGCAGCCGGCTACAATGACCATCCGGCAATCAATATTTTGCCACTGATCATCGTTCTCAAGCTGCTCTCCGAAGACTAGCGTGCGGGGAGTACCCAACCAAGGCGAAGAAGAAAGGAGCGGGAGCGGCGTTACATCAGGGCGGTGAATGGCAAGAGCGCGAAGGTGTTCATCACCGGCGGGAGCACGGCCCTCTTCAGCAACGAGAAGAAGGCGGCGCTCGAACTGGTCGCCGCGCTCGAGAAGAACCTTGAAGCCGCTGCAGCTACTCGCCTATGCCACGGCGCGACACAGCGGATCTCAAGGCGTCAGCGCCCAACCGGGACGTGACCGGCGAGAAGAAGCTGAAGTCGTAAGTCGCTCTCAAGACGGACCCCAAGACAGGCTTCAAGGCCTCCGCCAACAAGGTGACGCAACCGACGCCAGCGACGGGGACTGCCGGCGGACCTACATCGAGTGGTACGCCAGCGGCGAACAGTGGCTCAACTGGTCGTGGTGAGAAGCCGAAGGATGAGTCGCCGCCGCCCGAGTCCCTCAGGGCGCGGGAGCCCGATCAGGACGAGGACAAGGCCGGACCTTCAGAGGTGAAGCGGCCGACGAAGCGGCAGCTGAACACGGCTTCTACGTTACCTGAAAGTGTAATACGATGGAGGGCGAAGATGGCCACAAATCTGCACCTAAACCCACGGATTTTACAATTGTGGAGGAATGGAAGAGCAAATTCGCTGGAATGGAAACACAGATGGAGCGTTTCAAGGAGACCTTAGCAGCAATGACTGAAGGCGCCTCCGCTCGCCCGCGCAAGGAAACACCCAAGGCGGTACTGGAGAAGTCCGCGAAGTTCACGGACGAGAAGGGGAAGACAGCTCCTGTTCGTCACACCTGGCTTCTCATGGTTCGGCAGTACCTGCCAGGCTGGAGGCCTGCGAGGTGCCGCCAGCGCAGTGGGTCTTGCACGCCGCGGCACTGCTGGACAAGGGCGCGCAGCTCTTGTATGAGTAGCTAGTGAGGCACGTGCACAGGCTGGGCAGCGAGGGACTGCCCGACTGGGACACCTTCTCTGAAGACCAGATGGGAGCCCATCAACAGCAACCTGCCGGCACGCGACGACCTGTCGGAGCTCAGGCAGCGGGGCTCTGTAGCGGCCTACTGCGACTTGTTTTCGCAAATGTATCTGCACGTCGACAACATGACCGATCCAGAAGCCATCGGCCTATTCAGCCGGGGCTTAAAGGAGCAGGTGCGTGTGGAGGTGGGCATGAAGACGCCACCACGCTACTGGGAGCCATGGAGATTGCAAAGCGGTACGACTCGCTTACCTGGAGCTCAACCAGCAGCCGCAACCGCATTGCACAGAAGGAACGATTTCCAGCAGTCCTGTAGAATTATAGAAGATACGACCAGGCGGTGCCGATGGAGATTGGCGTGGCAAACGTACAGCGTGGACCGCAGCGCGACCCGCCAAGCGGCCCAGCCGCGGAGGCCGTACGCCGCTGATCTGCTACAACATCGGTGAGCCAGGACACATGTCCCGCGAATGCCGGGCGTCGCGCCGGCAGTACTATCGCATGCCCAGCTCGCAGCAACAACAGGGCCGCCACCCGCTGGGACATGGGCGGGCCGGCCGCCGCGAAGGGAGAGCGACGGTCGGCGAGGTCCTAATCTCAGCGGCTGCCTGTGGGGCCTCGACAGGAGACACAGCCGGAGTTGGAGAAAGCAACAGCGCAGCGTCGCGCACACCTTCGTGTACAGGAATTATGGAGCTGGAGACGAACAATGCTCTTGAGTGTGCCTTGCGGAGGCGCAACAGTCCATCATACAAAACTGGGCAGCTGGACTGTTGGCATGTGCGAAGCAGCATCGCATGGCGCTGACAGGCGCTGATGGCAGCATGATGGCAGCGGCGGACGAGAGCGCCATCACAGCCGCTGCGGCTGCCGCGGCCGCGCTGGCGCAGCAGGAGTTTGTGGACGTGAATCCGAGGACAGCGCTGTCAGGCGGCGTGACAGCGCTGTCCTCGAGTTCACGGAAGACATAAACAGCATGATTTTCGCGCCCTGGCCGTTCCGTGTTCCGCTAGCTGGCCGTTCCGCGAATTTGCTCCATGGCCGCCTGCTTGAAGATGGCGGTTTCTGGCAGAGCGGTCAGCACACTCCAGAACCGCAGCACCTGCCGCTTCCATTCCACCGCCGGCAGCTCGCCAAGCTCCTGCAGGAGCACCGCAGCGGGACACAGCGCCGAACGCAGCACAGCTCCCGCATCGTCTGTACGTAGCTGGCCTCCAGTTTGTTTTGCCCGGTTCGACACTCCGCCACCATATGCCGCAGACCCTAAACTTCACAGCCGTAGGATGCTGTGGGCGCTACTTTCGTCAGGTACAGTTGCATCATGACGTCAACACTGTAGTGACAGTCCAGCCGCTTGAAGCGCCGGCGCAGCAGCCTGGCTGCTGCGTTTTGCCGCCGCTGCATCTCCAACATGCCGCCGGCGACGCCGCGGGTCGCTGTGAAGAGGAGGCCGAGATACTTCCAGGCGTCGCACTGCTGCATTGTAGCGCATGTCCAGGTGTGCTCCCACGCCGCCTTGTGCGGCTTGCTGCCGAAGACCACCACTGCCGTCTTTAAAGACGGCAAATTTGCCGGGCTGATCCTCATGTCCTTGCCGCGGCAGTACTGTGCCGTCGCATTGATCAGACCCTGCAGCCCCTCTGCCGTCGTCGACATCAGGACTATGTCGTCTGCGTACATGAGTGCCGACACCCGCTGGCCGCTGCTGAGCTGTGGCCCGCTGCCGCCCTCTGCTGACTGAAGGAACTCAAACATTCCATCCATGTAACAACCAAATAATGTCGGGCTGAAGGGACAGCCCTGCTTGACGCCCAAGCAGGACTTGTGCATGTTACCATGGCGGCTTGCCACCTTGACAGCTACCTGACTGTTGTTATACGTCGCCTTGATGCCCTTCAGCATGTTGCCACAAAAACCCAACCCAGCCAGCGCCTGCCAAACCTGCTTGCGAGGCACACTGTCGTAGGCGCCCTTCAGATCCACAAAGCAGCAGAACAGCTGCCCTTTCTTGTGCTGTACTTGCTGATCGATGAAGTGTTGTAGCGTCATGAGCGGATGGCGGCAGGGCAGCGCTGGGCGAAAGCCAGCCTGGACCAGCGATCGCAGGTCTGCGTCTCTGTGAATCCCACCAAGCGGTCATTGAGCAGGATGCCCAACAACCGCATGGCAGGCTCGCCCACCGCGATGGGGCGATGGTGCGCTGTATCCGTTGCATCTCCCTTCTTATATAATGGCGTCACCATGCTTGTGTTCCACTGGCCTCCCCACAGGAAGGCGGCATTGAGCATCGTTGTCAGGGCGGGCAGCAGCACATTTTCCACCTTGCCATCTGGCGCCTTCAGCGTCGCATAGCGCAGCAACTCTGCCGGCTCGCTGCTGAGCCCAGCTGCTTTGCCATTGTCCAGCTTTCGCAACGCCTGCTGCACCTCCGCTGGCTTGAACGCCTCGTCGAGCATCTGCTTCTGAGCGCCGGTCGTCCAGTCGCTGGAAGGCGGCCTCTGCTGCAGGCGGGATGTTTGGCGGCGGCGGCGGCGGTAGCCGATGGCTGGAAGGCTGCGGCTGCTGGGTTCAGCGGCTGCAGGTCATCTTCGTGGTCACAGGCCGCCAGGTTCTCCACGTATGGCTTTAGCAGGTCAGTTGTCTGCATCGACAGCGGCAGCGGCTTTGGGCGCCCCTTCAAAGCGCATTAGACTGCATGCGGCTCCCGCCGGATCTGCCGCATTACTGTTCGTAGATTGTCTGATTCTTTCATCTTCCGCCGCACAAGGCTCCTGCACTCGCTCTCCAGGACACTCGGCTGCATGCTTTGTCCCAGGCTGCTGACGCAGCCGCCACATCTGAGAGCGGAGGGCGTCAACCTCAAGGTCCGAGAATTGCTTGGGGTGCAGGGTGCCCCTGGGCCGCATCCGGCGGAGCGGCATGCTGCTGGCTGTCGACGGGTCCGACACAGCTCCGAAGACCAGTTCCGAAGCTTGCTGCTCATTCCTCGCCACGACATCTGCCAGGCGGCTGTCGTTGCTGAGGTGCTGCGCATGCTGCTGTCGCTGTTTTGGGCACCAGCGTTGCCGCATCATTAATGATGCGGCAATATTGGGTTGCCAGCGGCGGCGGCGGTCCTGCCAGCCAGTGGCTGTGAAGGCCGTCGTGCAAAGCCGTCAGCGGCCACCGCGATGACTGATCAACCACCATCAAATGCAGAATATAGTAGCATTTCGAATGTGAAACCAGCGAAATGATCAGCTGGTCCGATCGAGGGGCAGCTGGTCCGATCGTTGACCCGATCAACGCTGTGCCGCTACATTTTCCACCGTGCCCCAAGCGACCTGGATCTTTTGGGCAGCTCAGGCTGTAGCTCTGGCTGCAGCAGTCGAACACGTTCGAAAGCACAGCATCATTCGACTATCTGCTGAACGAAAGCTGTCGAGAACCCTAGCGTGAAGCAGGTCATTTTGTGTCCAGCTGCAGCTGTGCACCGTCCACAGGCAGGACAGTCCGAACACAGTTCTCGTTCTCATTTCGAGCAATCACACATTCTCATGAAGCTGCCGGCAGCAGTGGACCAGCGCAACATGAACCCTTCCGCAGACTTCGCGTGCCCCTTCGATGACGCCGAGACGGTGATTAACGTCGACGACGACAAGCCCTCGTCCATCGACCCCTCGGCGGCTTTTGCCGAATCCCTGAGTCAGGCCAACGCCCACCTGGCCGAGCAGACCGCCCTGCTGCAGACCCTGGTCCAGGCAACAGTGACAGCCGGCAGCAAGACAGAGGCGGCGCCGGCTGCAGCCTCGGCGCCAGGCAGCATAGTCGCTGCTGATGAGGAGAGCGACTCTGATGATCTCGAGATCACTTCCATCGAGGAAAGCGAGGCTGATGACGAAGATGTCGAGCAAGCCGAAAAGCGGAAGGTCATGCCGCAGGATGACCCGACCATGCCGCAGCACCTGCGCCGGGCTGAGGCGCGCGCCTACAACCAGAGCCTGAAGGTGCGACCCATACCTATCGCTGCATAGCTTGAAAACATTGCGATTGCTTGTGATGCTGGAATTGTTTTTCTGCACTCATTTGCCGCTAACTCCACTGCGGCGGCAGCACATTCGCCAGGCACATTTCACTGGCGTCTTCAAGTTTGCGTGCGCTGTGGCAGAGCACCAGGGCCTGCAATTCGCAGGGTCCCTCCCTCAGATCATCCTTTCTCCAGTTCTTATCCTCAATGCCCTGCCATAGGTGGCGTATGACGTGTCGGAGGCGTTGTGCGGGCTGCCGGACGGCTCTGGCCACGTCCCCGCCCACTTCCCAGCCGACTACTTCGAGTTCCTCCAGGTGCTGCTTGACACGAGGGTCCAGCATGCTCTGAGCATGCTTAGGTTCTGACGCAAACCAACAAGTTGGCAGCATCTTGACGAATCCAGTTTTCTGGACATGTGTGCTCGTCGCAGAGGGCACTCCCTGCTGTCCTTCGATGTCCCCGTTCCATGTTGCCAAACCAAGGCTGCTGCTGCTGCTGCTTCAAGTGCTGCAGAAGCTTGCACTAACCCTGCAGCATGAGTCACAATAAACAGATAGACGGTTTATTTCCGCACAACCTGCTGTGCCCTGCCATTACACTGTTATTTTCTCCCGTATTGACTCGGAGTGTACGCTGCCTCGGTCATGATCCACCAGAAGCAGGGAATTTTCTGTCCACAGCAACTTTGATGTCACGCCGTTTCGAATGCAGTTCTCGGAGGATGCGCTGCGCGGCCTGCTGGCGGCCTACGGCCAAGCGCCCTGCCTGCCAGAGAACACCTTCCGGGCGGCCTGCGGCGACGGAATCGGAGCCACCGTGTCCGAGGCGCTGCGCACGCAGCTGGGCCGCTTCATCGGGCTGCGCCGCTACTACGGGGCCGCCTGCCTGGACCAGCACAGCCGCCCGCTGGTGCACACGGTACGTTGACATGGGTTTATCTCACCTTGGTCCACTTTCTGCCGTCTTCATCAGCCCCATAACCAGACTGACGCCACAATTCGAGTAGCTAGAGAAGAGCGGCTTGGTAATGCGTCGCTCCTCACAGCTTGTGGCACGCAGCCGACCGATAGTGTGACCTTTCCACTCCAGCAGCTGCACGGAGTTCAGCACAGTGAAGATCTGATTCGCAGGCCATGGTAGTGATGCAGCTTCTGTGTGCACATGTGCACACAGAAGCTGCATACACTACTGCTCGCTGTACAGCGAGCTCATCCTCTAGATCTGAGATCTGATGGCTGCTCCCTGATGTGCTGCAGGGGGCCATCGCTGCGGCAAGCCTCCCTGAGGCCGCCCCCGCGTCGATGGCGAACTCAGGCGTCCCAGACAAGCCGCCTATGGCAGCTGAGAGCGTGGACGTCCCGGCGCCGCTGCCGCCGCAGAAGACGCCGCCGGACCCGGTGCCGGTGCCGCCGCAGCAGCCGCCGCCGGACCCGGAGCCGGTGCCGCCGCTGCAGGGGCTGACCAAGAAGCAGCGCCGCAACCTGGCATCGGCCGCCGGCGTCCGCGCCGCGGTAAAGGCAGAGGCAAAGGTCGTATCTTGGCCTGTGCAGCTCATTGTTCGCCTGCTTCTTGCAGCTGTACTTTCTTATATCATACTTTTTCCCTCCTTGCAAGGCCGCCAAGCGCAAGGCCAAGCTTGACAAGCGCCGCAAGCAGTGCGGCGAGGCGTCCGACTCTGCTGGATTCCTGCCGGGTGCCTGATGTCACTGCTTTCGAAAAGCTTCATAGGCAGGATTCGTCCCAGCGGGAGGGTGTCCAGAGCAGACAGGTGTCTGGATGCGGCGAGGGGTATGACTTGTGTCATCTGGGTTCCGTCCGCTGGACGTCTGAGGGTTCCCTCGAGAGCCGTTGATCGATGTCCGAACCAGAGAGCTGGCGTCCAACTGCAGGGACAAATTCTCGCTCAGGCTTCTGCCTCAGGCAGGGCTGAGCGCCACTGAGCATGGCCATAGAGCTCAGCTGGTTCTGTGTACATCGATCCAGTGTATATCTCACAGCGACTTCGATGCGCATGCGGCTGATGAAGGCGCACCGGCCATAGCACCTGGTGATATTTCAAATTTGTGCACATGTTGTGCAGAGTTGTGGCGCATAAGCAGGCTTCGAGCAGTCGCTCACGGCGCATGATGCATCAAGATGACCGTGGCGAAGGACCTGCAGCTCATTGTAATTTTCAGATTGTGGTCGGTCAATTCACGTCGATCACATCCTGGTGATTGAAACCGGACACGAAACGAGATCATAGATCTGCACCAGATCACATCATGAAATTTTCGCACGGAACGCAGGTTTGGATAGATAGATGGATAGATTGCATCCGCCAGCCTCACTCAGGCTGATATGGCATCAAATCACCAATAAAGCATCATGTGTCATCATGTCGCAAACTGTAGATGACACTCACTGAGCAGATGAGCCGATGAGACCCACCTCCCCCAAGCATGCCAACATGAATTCGGCAACCATCATTCTGTCCCCTCCCCACACCAGCTGACGCATGCACGGCGGCACCGCCAGATCAAGCAGGCAAGAAAAGCGCGTCTTGCGGGACATTCCATCAGCAAAAGCTTCTCGTCCCCGACCGCGCCACTGTCGCAAGATGTGCAGCAGCGGTCCTGCCTGTCTATCTTTGCAAAACTGCCGGTCCCCACCGGCAGCGAGTGCGATCCCATGCGGAGCCTCTGAACAGCGCGCAGCTGCGGCGCCGACAACTCCAGCTGCCAGAACTCGCCTCCCTGAGCCCAGCCAGGGCGTAATAACCATGCTGCGAATCTCGTCCGCTCCACGCCGCCTGACAGCGGTGTCCTCGGCTTCATTTCCACAACCTCCTGTTGCTGGAAGGGACCCTCCAGTCACCGCTAGCACATCCGTTCTCTGGCTTGTTGCCAGATTTTTCCTCGTCATGAACCCTTCTCTCTCCGCCAAACGAGAATAATATTTCTGGGCAGGTCTTCTTGATGTACCCAGGGTGGAGGTCGTTTCCCGTCCGAACATTGATGCACTACACAAGCAGCATATTGTTGCCCCATCCACTATCGGTTCAGCCGGTGCTTTCTCACGACCACAGTCGTTACGTAGTTGCCGCCGTTAGATCAGTGCGACATGGATCCCTCCGAGGGGTTCGCCCGCCCCTCCGACGACGATCCCACGGCTGCCTTTGAGAAAGATCTGGGCCAGGTCAACAGACACCTGGCTATGCAGACTGTTCTGCTGCAGAGCCTGGTGCAGGCTGCGGCGGCGCCGACGGCCTGCGAAACCAACGCTGCGCCACCTGCAACCCCAGGGCCAGCTGTCAGTGGTGCCGAGCACGGCGACCCGTCGGAAACAGAGACCCTTTCAGTCGAGGAGAGCGAGGCTGATTTCCAGGACAACTACTGCCTGAAAGGCAAGGTGATGCCACAGGATGACCCGGCCATGCTGCAGCACCTGCGCCGGGCTGCAGCACGCTCCTATAACCAGAGCCTGAAGGTGAGCTTTGTCGAACTTGCACATTCAAGCGGCATTGCCTGGACTGGTGTGTTGATTCTCACTGACAGCCAGTGATGGTGTGTGAGGCACCACATGCCACCAGTTCCACTGGAAAGGCGGCGTGCTTTGCACCGGAGACGATGCCAGATTGGTTTTGCAGAATAAGCCAAGTCAAACGTCGCAGTCATGTTGCACGGCCTTTTCCTAGGAGATTGTGCGTGCTTCAGGTGGCGTTTGATGCATCGGAGGCGCTGTGTGGGCTGCCGGACACCTCCGGCTGCATTCCTGCGAACTTCCCAGCCGACTATTTCGAGTTCCTCCAGGTGCGATGCTGCCCACGTAAAGATCAAGATCTTACTGGAAGTCTTTGACGCCATGCACATGCTGTCTGCGTGTGGTGTGTTTCGTTCGCGGTGCCGCTGCCATTACAAGCGGCATGCAGCCCGTTGATGTGCTGCCTGTCAAAGGCTGCCTCTGCCGCTGCTGCGGCTGCTGCTGTGGCATCGCGCGCTGGTACGTAGCAGGCAGAGGATGGATAGACCAAGGTCATGCGGCAACGGTTCCATGCGGCAAGGGTGTCATGTTCATTTTGTCGCATGCAGTTCTCGGAGGGTGCGCTGCGCGACCTGCTGGCGGCCTATGGCCAGGCGCCCTGCCTGCCGGAGTCTGCCTCCTGCGGCGGCTGTGCGGCGGCAGGCAGCTTTGGCAGCGCTGAAGCTCCAGGCCCCGCGGCGCTGCGGACGCAGCTGGGCCGCTTTATTGGACTGCGCCAGTATTACGGCACATCCTGCCTAGATCAGCATGGCCGCCCAACAGCGGTGCGGAGTCGGCAGGCGCTTCCTGTCAGCGTTTCAGTCTGCTTATGTTGGCATAGGCCTCTGGCTTGTGCTTTTGTCAAGTCCTTGATGGGCTCATGCGCATGCATCTCATGGGCAGCACAGGCTACTGGCAGCGGCCATCGTCTCGCTGAGTCTCTGCCGCAGGGTTGTATCTTCTGCATTCGCACAGTCAGTCTGACGAATATTTTGCTGTATATCGAAGCTGGGGAGCGCATGCGATATCGCGGGCGCAGGGTAAACCGTAGTATCAACGTAGTGAGTCAAAGCCTGGGCCTGGCGAATTGTGGCATATCTAAAGGCTACGCCTCTGCCGCTGCGACTGACTGCATCACACCAATGCTGATGCTGCGCAGATGCCGTCGCCCAGCACTGCGGATAAGCCGACATCAGCTTCAGACGGACGCGGCTCGCAGCCGCCGCATCCGCTGCCGCAGCCGCAGCACCCGCAGCCGCAGCAGCAGCAGCAGCAGCAGCAGCAGCGTTCGCCGGCGCCGCTGCAGCAGCATTGGAAACTGATCCCGTGGCCACAGCGCATTGCACACGAGCCAACGTATAAGACAATCGAGCACGGCTGGCCGCCCCCGCTGCCGCCCCAGGTCGACTTCTCGTACGGTGGCGGCGGGGGCGCCTCGTCTGACGCGTCAGACGAAGCGGTGTCAGCTGACGACATGGACAGCTTGACGCCGCCGCCGTCCCAGGTCAGCTTCTCGTCAGACGAGGCGGTGTCTGCTGACGACATGGACAGTTTGACGCCGCCGCCGCCCCAGGTCAGCTTCTCGTCAGACGAGGCGGTGTCTGGTGACGACATGGACAGCTTCACGCCGCTGCCGCCAAAACTGGCGAAGTTGCGGAGGCAGGAGCTGCAGCAGGAACACAAGGCGACATGGGGCAGGGGAGTGCCCGGGTGCGATGCCGGCGGCCCAGCCACTTCGACGACGAAGGCCAAGGCTGGCTGGCGCAAGGCCAAGCTCGACAAGCGCAAGCAGCAGCTTGGCGACGATTCCGGTTGCCCCATCAAGTGGTCTCCTCCGTCATACTACTAGGCTGCATCCACGTGGTCCTCTCCATCATACTGTTAAGCTGCATTCTGCGATTTTAGGCACTCGGACAGGCGGCAGATGCTGACACATGCCTGGCGCTGACACCGGGCCGCCGATGGAGTGATTGCCATCACTGCAGCTTGGGCTGCGAATGGGATGGACGACTGACGAGCCAAAAATTCTGGATGCAGCTACTGGGTGTCGGTGACAGAAGTCAATTTGAACTGATCAACTACGATGGCTCAAGCAACCGGCATTGTGAGGTCAGTTTATGACGATTTGCTGAAGCGATGGTGCCGCCAGCATAAGTCAGCATTATGTTGGTAAAATTGAGTGTTGGTCCGTAGTTTTCGTTCAACTCCAGCCTGTGATGTCGCAATGATGCAGAATTGTGCACATTTCACAACTGAGCCTCAGCTTCTGGGATCCGCCGACATGACGTCAGCATACCCAAGGCTCGCAAAACGCGGCAGCAAATCCACTCGAGAACTGCTGCAGTCTGGCTCTCCGGCATGCCGAAGCCCATCGCTGTGACAGACTGCCCAGCAACCGGGGTGAAGCCCGCCGAAAAATCCGCCGAACACGGCATCGAGGCCACGCTTGTTGCGATCAGCGACCACCTCAAGCAGCAGACGCGCCTGCTGGAGGCGCTGACCAAATCAAATCCTTGATATCTGGAGAGACGTTAGGCGCCGGAGGCATCAACTCCCAGCTGCGAGCGAAAGCACGCCCAGCAGCAACTTCTCGCGAGAGGCGCTGCGGCGCCGCGCTCTGCAGCACAACTCACTGCTGGACGTCGAGAACCCCAAGTCCAAAGCGATACAGCCGCTGTACAGGTGTTCATGATGCGCATCCGACATTCTTGGTTGCCTTCCTCTATAGAAGCACCGAACGATTACCGCTGCTGCGCATTGAATCCCAGAGGGGTAGCCGCAGCCTGGTGGGGCGGCGTCTAATACTGAAAATCTGCCTCTCTGCACAACAGAGACGACGGCACGTTACCGGACTTCTTTCCAGCCGACATCACCGGCTTCATGGAGCTGACCTCCCACCAGCTGCACACACTGCTGCTGGCCTTATACAATCAAGTGGACCCGAGCGGCATGGAGGCGCGGCGCACCGCATTTGGCCGCTTCATTGGCCTGCACAGATACTGCAGGGCACACTTCACAATAATGCAGGTGTGCTGCGGTGATTGCACTAGTTGTGCTGATCCACTGCCAATAGTGTCCTGCACCATCAGGCTGAATCGCGCGCAATCATCCCCCGCAGGAAGGAGGTGAGGTCATGTCAGGGCGGCGCAGCGTCAAGGGACGGGATCAGAAATGAAGGATCCAAATATGGCAAATGCGCTTTATCCTGTGCTTTTTCACCGGACATTTGCAGGTCATCACCGAGCTTGCGATCCCATTGTGTGCTAGGTAGTCATCATTTGGAAACACTACGTAACCTCTGCGGGTGGGCATACCCGATACGCCTCTCTGCAGCGCGCCCTGAGTTCACCAGCACGAAATTTCCGCTTCGCCACTGTCCCCATGCCGGCATCGATTGCGTCATTCGACCCGCGCGCCGCCCGACAGCCAGCAAGCTTTCGGACCGAGAACTGGAGCGAAAGCAGAAGCTAGCATGCGCCGGCCTGAAGTGCTGCTCTTTTCGCTGCCCAAGCTGGCCAACGCAGCGCCCACGTCCGCATCAAGAATGAGGGTCTGCCGCTTGCTGAAGGATGGCGCCAACGAAACTGGTCCGGCAGTATCAACGCTACCTAGTCTGGCCCTATCTGACTCGGTTTTAATCCGACTCGTCGCCGCCGACGCTGCCGCCCCCCTCGTCGCCATCCGCGTCTGCGTCTGCGTCCGCGTCCGCCGCCTCGGCCTTTTTGGCGTTGTAGGCGTCCATTTCCTCCTTGGCCCGCTCCTGCAGAAACCCACTTCGGTGACTAAACAAAGCTGCATCAAGAATTCGGCACATGATTTGCTCGGCGCAGCTATCCATGCGCCGGTGTAGGCACCCATCTCCCTGACCGGCCCCCTGCAGCAGGCACCTCCTGGATTCAAGGAATCCATTCCGGCCAGCTGAGCACAGATCAGTGGTGCACCGTAGATACCTCTCCTGCACCGCAAATGGCTCTGAATGCAGGGTGCACAGTGACATGACACTAAGTCTGGGCACCAACTGCTGCAGCTGCACACCAGCCACTCCGCAAGGGCTGCCCCTGCAGTCACCTGGCAAGGAGTTGCGCCCCGCCCTTCCATCTGGCGCATCATCTATTCAATCTGGAGCGATGCAAGCCGCGCCTTCTCCTGCGCCGCCTGCTCCTCAAAAGGCGCCTTTTCGTCGGCGCCGGCGGCGCGCCACAGCTCCCCCAGCTTTTGGTTGGTTTCTTGAATTATTTTGTGCACATTTGCTCGGAATTCCCAGCCGGCTGAGCTGTTTCCAAGCTGGCGTTGCCAGAAGATGGGGGGAAACAAGCAGCACCTTGTCCGCCGAGGGGCGCCTTGACCTCGGGGCCGCCGGCGCGCCACAGCTCCCCAGCTTCTGGGCTATCATTGTTACCTTGTTTTTGCTCTGTTTCAGACTGTTCTTGCCAACCGACAGCAGAATAAAGGCAAGACGCACCTTGTCCGCGGCTGCCTGCTCCTCGAAGGGCGCCTGTTGTCAGGGCCGGAGGCGCAGCTCGCCTGACTTTTCGGACTTTCACTTGATCATTCGTTATTTTCTTGCCGGCTTAGTGTTTTCAAACCCAGCACTGCCGGGGCACTGGCCGTACCTTGTCCGCGGCCGCCTGCTCCTCGAAGGGCGCCTTGTCGTCGGGGCCGGCGGAGCGCCACAGCTCCCCCAGCTTCTTGCCGACCTCGCCAAAGGCGATGCCCGGGTTGTCGGCCTTCACCTTGTCGCGATTGGCGTTGGAGAAGAACATGAACGCCGACAGGCCCTGTGGTGAAGAGAAACAGCATGGAATTAGGTCTGAAGCTTGAAGCCGATGGCCGGGTTGTCCGCCTTGACCTTGTCCCGGTTGGCGATGGAGAAGAACATGAACGGCGACAGGCCCTGCAGTGAAACAACCGTGAAGACACTGTATTAGAGATGTGCGGGTTTTTCCCACAGCTTAACTTGCCCCGGTCGGCGTTGGAAAGACCAAGAACGCCAAACGAGGGAGCCCCCGCATCAAACTACAGCATGAACGAACCAGAGGTGACTTCAGGCAGACGGACGCCTTTGAAGCACACAGGATGCATTGTCTACATGACGATGATTCCTCCGATATGGCGCTACAGAGCTGCAGCAGCATATTGCTGACCACATCTTCCTTGCTTCCGGATGGACCGGGAAAAGGGTGCACATTTGTCTGTCTGTCCACTGCCAGAAAGTGAGGCATGTGACCCACCTTCTTGGGCGCGTTCTTGTCCTTCTTCGCGCGCGGCTTGGCGGGCTTGCCGCTCTTGGTCAGCTTGATGGGCTTTTCCTTCTTCTCCTTTGGCGCCGCCTTTGCCTTTTTGGGCGCCGGTGTGCCGTCACCCGATGCCGGCCGCTTCTTCGGCTTTGGTGCCGGCGCCTGCGATTCATGTGTGAAACAGGCTCGTAAACATATCAGCTTGCGACATGCTTTGTCAAATCAGGCGCTGGCGTGCCGTCCACCGATGCGCCAATGTCCTCCTGGTGGGCTGCAGCACAGAGCCAGCACATAGCCAGGCAGACAGAGGTTTTGCACTGCGGGACAAACCATGGTTGCGCGCATGTGTGGTTTTCTTTTTCGGATGCAGCCCTCGGCCGTGCACGAAGGCCACCATGCCAGAAACCAGCATGCAAGATACGAGCGCTACCTGCATGCCGCTCTGGGGCCCCCCCGCGTGCCCACGGGGTGTTGCGGGGGGAATTGAGCTAAGCGAAAGCACTCTCCAGCAGGCTGATCGGCATGTAAGTTTCTGACTGGCCTGCAAGCTGTCTCTTGGAGTGTCGTAATACTCCAAAAGAGCTCTTCGTACCTCCTCCACGTCCGAGCCCCCGCTGTCGGCGTCGTCGTCATCGTCCGACGCCTCCCCCGCGCCGCCGGCGTCAAAGTCCTCGTCCTCCTCATCCGACTCCGCATCCATGCGCGCCAGGCCTGCAGAGATTGGATTTGATAGAAGTTATGATATCTTGTGTGCCTGCTGCGCTGCCGGCGTCAAAGTCCCCGTCCTCTTCATCCGACTCCGCATCCATGCGCACAAGGGCCGGAAACTATTGAAAATTTGGTTTTTGTGCGCGTCACAATCCTCGAGTCCTCGACCTCGTCCAAGTCTGTACAGGGTCAGTGCCGGCACGCATGGTCGAGGGTGCCGAGGGCGCCACCAATTGACATACCGGATGCCTCCAACTCTAATCAGGGTGTGGGCGGCGCCATCACTTCATGGAAATCTCATCACGCATTGGACATGTAGGGCCTTGTTCCACACCGGTGTCCACGTCGTCGCCGAGGTCGAGGTCCAGGGTGCGGGCGGCGCCGCCAGGCCCTCGCTCCGCCTCCGCCAGGTTGGCCACCGGCAGCCCCTTGACGGAGATAAACTGGAACAGGTTGGTCCACTCCCCCTTCTGTATGCCCCGGAACAGGTACTCCTGCGACAAGAAGGAAGGATGTGTTCGACATCGCCGAGGAAAAGCAAAAGTGAGAGCGCTGCTGAGGCGGCAGCTGCTGAACGGAGAACTGGAGCAGGTTGGTCCACTCCCCTTCTGGATGCCCCAGAACAGGTGCTCCTGCGAGGAGGCAGAAAGTCAATTGGCGTATGGTGCTGTGTGGACATATGGTTTGCAACGTGTTGGTGCACGAGGCCATCTCTACTGAGGCCGGCACTCTCCGCTTTCTAATCTGACTAGCAGCCAACACCTCATACATGTGGAGGGTATGCTGCATGGGGATGCTCGCCTTCACGGGCTTAGTCCCCTCAGTAGCCGACTCAAGAACGCAGCAGGATCGAGCTCACACGATTGTTGCGGTCGCGGATGGCGGGATCGAAGGTTTCTGCGGATGCGGCGCCGCGTTGCCATGTAGGTGGCGTCCGAGACCAGAGTGCTAGATGTGATGCAAGTCAAGTCTCTAGCCCCTAACTTCAAGCACCTGGTCATTGCGGTCGCGGATGGCGAGGTCGAAGGTCTTTGTGCTCGCGGCGCCGCCGCCGCCCTGGCGGCAGAACTCCACAGACTCCACGTCCTCGTGCAGCAGCAGCAGTGGCGGCTTGTGCACGTAGAAGAACGCCCGCTCCAGCGGGTACAGGTACCCGTCGTCCGCCTGTTAAAGGGAAGTTCAGGTTGTTCTAGGTATGTTGAAAAGGATGGTGGCTCGGGCACGTAGAAGAACGCCCGCTCTACCGGGTACAGGTACCCGCCGTTCGCCTGTTGTTAGGATACAATGTTGAGTGTCGTAGATTCAAATTTGAAAAGCAATGCGCAAGATGCATTGAATGATAGCTCAGCGGCAACAGCTGGTTTTCGAATGCGGGCTCTTCAACGGACTGCGGTGCCGCTCCATATGCTCAAGCGAGGCAGGCACAAATGCTCAGGCGACGCAGGCACGAAAGCTCAAGCGATGCAGACAAACTATTGGACAGTAGCTCGCCTTATAGGAGCAGCGCACGGCGTGGCTGTCGTCTTCAGAGCGGAACTGCCCCGGGCGCGTGAGCCGCGCGCCGCTCAACCCCCGCAGCGCCTTTGCAAAAACCTCCCACCCGGGGCCTTGCAGCGTGTCCGTCAGCTTCCCCTTGTGCTGCGGCACAGGGTGGCGTTCTTGAGTCAGTAACGGAGAACACCAAACAACGGGAAACCCAGCCCCCGCAGCGCCTTTGCGATAAATTTCCCACCCGGGGCCTTGCAGCGTGTCCGTCAGCTAGCCCCTGCGCTACGGCATGGTGTGGCAGCATTGCGTCAGCACCACATCATCGGGTGCTCAGATCCACAGCAGAGAATTGAAACCTTCCAGCCTGCCACTGGCAGCTGGTGGCAGGGGTCTTGCGGCCCTGGCTGTGGTGCCAAGCGCTGCTCAGTGCCCTGCCACTGAATGGGATGCTATCACCCCTGGTGAGGCGCAGTGCCGTCTAGCCTGCTTTGGCCAGACACACATGGTTGGGCTTGAACACACTGTAGGGCGCACCTTGTCGTTTTTTGCGTCGATCTGCTCCTGCGTGAGGTCCAGCGTGAGCGTCATCTCCTCGTCTGAGTGGAAGTGCGCCAGCACATGCGCATAGTGCGTCTGCCCCTACGGCAGCGTAAAAAGGTGCCAGGTCGTCAGTAGCATGCACCGAATTTGGTGTAAGCAGTCCTGCGGCATCGCATTTCGATACATCCTCGTCCGAATGAAAGTGCGCCAGCATGTGGGCATAGTGCGTCTGCCCTTTGCGGCAATGATGAAACGGCAGATTTTTCAACGCCAGAAGCATAGTTTCTGGCGCTACCGTCCCGCTGGGAGCAATGTTGTTGTCAGTAGTCTGTGCAAGCAGCCATCTTCTCGTCTGAGTGGAAGTGCACAAGCATGCGCGCATAATGTGACTGCCCCTACGGTAGCGAGCAGAGATCGGCAGGCAAGCGGCGCATTGGGTGCAATGACCATGAGCGTTTGCTGCAGCAAAAAGGTGCCACGTCCTCCACGACACGAAGCAAAGTTGATATCAGCGGTGATTGGCGCTCAAAAAGTGGCATTCCACGAAACTCTGCCGTCCTGGTGTGCATGTGAAACCATGCACCAACTGCCTTGTGCAGGATGAGGCAAAGCAGACGGCAGGAATCGCGTTGTCGCAGAGCAGCGACGTACGGAAACCGAGCAGGAATGCAAAGGGAAAAAGCTCGCCTTGCGGATGGGCGGGTCCAGGGCGGCCACGACGAGCGTGTAGGGGCTGTGCGGCTTGGGCAGCACGAACACCCGCTGCAGCGCATCGTACTGCACCCTGTAGTCCTGATTCTGCGGCACAGATCGAGGCAAACGAGCTTGTGTACCAGTTGAAGGGCTTATCTGGACTTAGTACTGGCAGCACGAGCGCGCGTTGCAGCATGTCGTACCGCACCCTGTAGTGCTGGTTCTGCTATAACAGGAGCAAGCAGAACACATTCAAGTTTCAAATCTATATACATGCAATACTGATTCAATTTCGCCAAACGACTCCAAACATGCGCTGCAGCGCATCGTACTGCACCCTGTAGTCCTGGTTCTGCAACAGCACAGGGCAAGAAAAGTGTCGAAAGAAAGATTCACAGGCAAGGCATGCGTTTGAAGTGCGGTCTGCACAAATGCATGCTGCAGCACATCTTTGTACACCCTCTAGTCCTGGTTCTACGGCAGCCACACAGCGATGTTGAGTATGCAGTACGAACGCGCGGTCGCTCGGCCAGATGAAGAAATTGCTGGCACACAATCTAGTGTACTCATGATTCAGAGCCTCGGCATGAGATCGGAGGTCCAGCTCGGTGAATGGTTCTGTGTACAGCAGATTTCCAGCACTGCGCGGGTGAATCAGGGTCACCACTTCCAAGGATAAGTCATGGTTCAAGGATTGCAGCGCGCCTGGCCCACGAGCTTGAGGTAGGTGGAGTAGAGCTCGATGGAGAAGCGCCCCCGCGGCGCCAGCACCTGCACTGTGTCAAAGGTCGCCACCGGGTCCTGGCTGTCGCCCGCGTCGCCCGTGAACTGGCCCACCGCGTCCAGAAACACCTGCAGTGTCCAGTGATGTCGAACGTTGGCATTGCTGCAGCAACTCCCACGCACGACTGCCCATGTTTGCATGATATTGTACCTGTTCACACACCCTTTCGTCGCATGGAACCACTGTCGTCATTCACCGTCGTCATTCAGGAAACTACATTATACCTTGTAGGCAGGCGCCTCCTCGTCGCTGGCGCGGCGCTGGTTTTCGTACGGCGCATACAATGCCATCCCGGGCTGGTCTGTGATGGCACACAGCCAGCCAGGAAACGACTCGGAAGGAGTAGCCACACCTTGGAGGCGGGCGTCTCCTCATCGCCGGCGTAGCGCTCGTTGTCGCGTGGCACGTAGAACGTCATCTCGCACAGCGTGTCCTCCTTCTCCCCCGCCGCCGTGTCCGGCAGGAACTCCAGCATCACCTCGTCCTTGCCCTGCTGCACCTGTGCACGCCGTGAAGAGACAGAGACAGAGCTCACGATGAGGGACGATTAAAGTGAGTTCAGACGCGCATGGTGTGATTCCCCCGCCGCCGTGTCCGGCAGACACTCCAGCACCTCTCGTCCTTGCCCTGCTGCACCTGTGCACGCCGTGAAGAGACAGAGACGGAGCGCACGATGAGGGACGATTGAAGTGAGTTCAGACGCGCATGATGTGGATCTTCCCCGCCGCTGTGTCCGGCAGAAACTCCAGCACCTCTCGTCCTTGCCCTTCTGCACCTGCAGTTCACCAACGCAGATCACATTTCAGCTGTGATTGCCATTCACTAATCGGACAATATTCGCAAAGCACTCAATGTTTCGTCCCTCTTCCCCGCCACATTCGACTGAAATTCCCGCATAGCCTCGTCATTGCCCTGAGCGAGCACAACGCACTTTCATAGCCCGTCAGCTAATTCACGAATCGTGTCGCAGGCTGGAGAGTCGTGGTACATTCGATGCCCTGCTGAGTGTTGGCAGCATGCACTGCGTGTCCAACATCTCCTGCTGTACATTGCCGCACACTTGGCAAAGCGCATGATTCCGCAGGTGCACGCCGCACAAATTGCTGCCGGACACTGTGCCTGCATTGCCTGCCAAGGTCACATCGTCACGGATGATGCTTCGACGCTTCCCCTCCCAGCTGCACTCAAATCTTTCTTGCGCCGCTAATCCCGTATCTCATCGCATGGGCGTCCGAGCCTTGCCTGTGTGACGTCCGGCAGTGCGACATTGAACAGCGGCTTGGAACCGACGCTGAACTGGAGCGACTCGTTGTCCACGACCGCGTCGCCCCAGTTGCGGCCGCTGGCGCACAGCGTGATCTCCTGCGCCGTAGGACAACCTGACCGCTGAAGCTATTATTCCACTCGGCGGCCTTGCGGCATGATGCATCCACAAAGGACCTCAATGCTGTGACTCGTGTATGTGTAAAGGTTAGTGAGCTGTTGCCAATGGCCAACGGCCAATGGCATGGCCAGTGCTGCGGGCCTGGTGCGGCTCGGCCGCACGACTTGCGTCCCCGCCGCACCTTCAGGTCCTGCCCGAAATTGGCGTTGCTGATGTCCCGCAGCTTCTCATAGTCCTGCGTCGTACAAGCGCACGCATCTGACGCGATGCCCAAGTCGTGCTCGGGTATGCCCAGAAAGTTGACTTGGCCTGCAGCTCAGTTTGGACATGTCGGCCTCCATGTCTCCGTCTCCATGTCTTCATGCTCAACATCCGCAGAAAGGAGCCAGTGCAGCCATGCAACGCGGCGGGAGCTGGTGCGCCCCATGCCTAGGCGCTTCACATTTCCACGCGCCTGTTCTCGGAAGCCGACAAACACCGATGTCGGCTTGCCCTCTTGCCGCACGTTCAGCGCGCCGCCGCGCGGGATCTTCGTCCACTCCAGGCTCTCAATGTCTGCAGAAGTGGACAAGAAAGACCGGCCGTCAGCACTCTGCAGCACTGCACAGCGTCCATCGCAAGTGGCTCGCTGTGCTCTGCCCGCGGGTGTGCAAACATGTGCATTCGCACTGCGCTGCGAACTGCTGATGGCTGGTTGATTCCACATGTCGATCAAAATCAAAGCTGAAAAGCCTCGCCTTTCTTTGGAAGCTCCAGCTTTCTGCCGCCGCCGGATTTGCGCCAGACGATGCCCTGCTGGTCGATGGTCAGCTGGCCCTGGCTCTGCAGGAGCAATGTACAGAGCCGTGATATCCAAGTCGGAAGTCGAAACCTTTGAAAGCTGATGTGCAAGATTCCATCATGCCGTGCAATTCGCACGCCGGCACATATGCCGCATGTGCAATCGGATTGCATTCGAATATACACGCCATGATGATGTCACCAGGCGACGCATCATGTATCGTTACAAGCACGCAGCAGCGCGCGCAACACGCCGCTGCGGCATGCTTTCAAATGCAAACCGCAGCACCCAAAGCATGCATCAATGTAAATGCGTGCTTACCGCGCCTCCCCGGCTCCCCAGAGTGATGCTGCCAAACTGATGCTTCCCAGGTTCCCCCATGACGCGAGAGCACCGGGCCCGCCGGCCCTACAGACGTGTTCAGTTGCCAAGGCGGATGGTCTGTTTGCTTCTTCAAAGGCACGCCAATACCCGAGACCTCCCGCAGCACGCTTTTTGGTACCTCTGGCTGCCCAGAACCCAAGGAAGGTTGTCCTGCAATCTCGCACCCAGCAGCAAATTCAATTTTGGCATTCAATTTTTGCTCGCCTGTGCACAAGGAAGCAGCATTTCTCGTGCTGCTTCCTGCCACCCACTTTCCTCGGTCGCGCCAACGTCCAGGTCGCGCCCATGCCCACTCCGCTGTATTCCTTCATCCCAGTCAGAGTTCCAGCGACTTCTTATGTGACCAGTGTTGCTTCTGCCGTGCGCTCGAAGACTAGCAGCTGGATATCGGTAGTACACCCAACTCTCACATTGAGGTGCATTCACGCCGCGATCTGCCTGTTGTACACTTCTTATTTTATATGATTGGAATCATTTGATCGATTGGCGCTGCATTCCGACAGTACTGATGGCGAAAGCGACCTCCATCAAGGAGGCAATTGCAAACTTCGAGAAGGCGGGCGTCGCCGCCGTGGATGCAGAAAAGGCAAGTGACGTGCATACATGATCTGTAACATTCTTCCAAGATTGTTCTTTGCCGGAATCAGATAGCGTACTGGTGTGCACATTCCGGCCAGCTTTGCAAAGCTGGCCGGATTGTGCACAGTGCAAAGCAACGCACATGGACCTTGAGTTGCTGCACACGTGGGCAGGTCGAGCTCTTGGGACAATGCCCTCCGATCGAGAAGATGGACGGCAACTTGGCGTCACTGAAGAACTGCAAGTGCGCTTCCGTTCTGACGTCAGCGCCTGCGGCACCTTTGTAGATGGAGTTGCGCGCCCCCAGCTCGACGGCCGAGAGATGGTTTCTTTACGAAATTCAATTGGCTAATCTCCATTGAAGCAGCTGAACGATCCACGGAAACAGCACCACCATCTGACGGTGCCAGCACATAATTTTGACGCAGGCACCTGGCGCTGTCCACAAACAGCATCGAGAAGATCGCGGGGCTGGCTGGGCTGTCGAAGCTGGAGATTCTGTCCTTGGGCCGGAACCTCATCAAAAAGCTGGACGGCGTGGAGCCGGTGGCGGCCACCCTGCAGCAGCTGTGGATTTCCTACAACAGCATCGAGAAGCTGGTGCGTGGGTGTGCACAGCACTGCACAATTGCATTTGAGCTCTGGTCAAGCAATGCCTTGCAGTATGGTTGGGGCAAGGTGGCACAGCCACCACATCGCAGGGCCTTGTCGATCACCATCTTGCGCATGCGCGATCGCAGTAGGGATGCAGACTGATTCGGCTGCGGCTGCCGGCAGCCATGGCGGTGGCGTCCTATTGAGGGCCGCAGAGCATGGCACGGCACTTTCCTGCAGAGTGACGATGAGCATTCCATGCGCAGGCGGGCATCGAGAAGCTGCCCAATCTGCGGGTGCTGTACATGAGCAACAACAAGGTGCGCGACTGGGCAGAGATCGAGCGGCTGGCGGCCCTAGAGCACCTAGAGGAGCTGCTGCTGCTCAACAACCCGGTGCAGGCGGAGTTCGTGGGCTCGGACGCCAAGTCGACGGCGGCAGAGTACCGGGTTGAGGTGCGAGCGCTGCGTGTTTGGGCACTGCATGCTGTTATTTGGCAGAACGCAGGGTGCCTGCTGGGCAGGTGGTGTTTGACAGAGCGGCGGCGCTGGTGGCGGCAGCGGCAAGTGGAATGCCACAGCAAAAGGCTCATGGCTGCGCGCAGGTCTTGAAGAGACTGCCGAAGCTGGTGAAGCTGGACGGGTTTCCAGTGGAAGTCGAGGAAAGGGAAGCAGCGGGAAAGCCGCCGGCAGCTTAGACATGATGGCGGGCGATCACTCAGAGCAGACATCTCTGGACAAGCAGCATGCCAAATCTGCTGGCGGACTGTTAAAGACAGCGGGCCTGGCGAGAAGCTCTTCGGAGTTTAACCTGTCAGCTGGGGCGATGGGTGTGCGTTGTCGCGGCGCAGTGCGCTGTTTGGGTTGCACAGTGTCCTTTGGCTTCACGTGCGTCGGCAGGTTAGCGACAGCACACTGTGGCAAGAACCTGGTGATGGACCTGGTTTGACAGCGTCCGACACCCTACTCGAACACCCTACTCGGGGCGTTGAACTTTCAAAGTCTTACACAGCCACATGTGTTGCAAGAGGTCACAAACAGCAACCAGCAAAGAGGAACGGCACTAGAGAAAAATGCAAGCTTAATGGCGGCTGCTGGCCTGATGAGCATCATCGTGTCATCAGCAGGCCATCAGCATGGGGTCGGGACTCGAAAGCGTCATCAGGGCATCAGCCATGGCCATCTCTCGACATCCTCTGGGGGGCATCGGGCTGGCCTGCGGAGCGCAAACACCTTTGAGCACGAGCACAAGGTAGTGCGATCAGGAACCCACACCCGACTGTAGGCGAGAAGGTGAGTGTGTGGTGGGCCTCCGAAAGCACAGAAAGCACCGCGAGAAGGCGCGCATCAGACACCTGGCGCCTTCATATATCATCGCGTTTGGCGACCAGGAAGAATCGTCTTCTTCTTCTTCTTGATTGTGACATCGACTTGCGGACTCTTGCTTTCCCTGCAAGGCACCACCCTGTTCCGCCAGGCGCCCCTGGCATGGCGAGCGGGCCCCGGAGGAGCGGCAGCGTCCGTCAGCAATCGGTGTCCCAGCGCAGAGCGTCGAGACATGCACGGTGCTGCCGCCAAGCTGCAGATGGCAGGGCTGGTGCTGCGCCATTGCTCATGGGTCTCCGCCTCATGGTGATGCAGGCTCAGCTGCTGGCTGCCACGCCTTTCCCCCCAGCCCGGTAACTACCGCAAGCTGCGCCAGGTGTTCCGGCTCAGAGCGGGGTGGGCGAGCGGGAATCGTGCGCGGGTGAGCGCGCCGGCGGCGGCGTTGGGGACCTGCGACACGAGCAGACACATTCATGTAGGAGAGCTTGCGAAGGGCCTGAACATGAATTGTCGCATCACAGTGGCTTGCAGGCCGCCAATGCCGGTTGAAAAATGCTAGAACACCAGAGTGCCAGCTGACACACGGGGAATGTCAGGCAGCAGGGGGCGCTGATGGCGTTGCACATTGCGCAGTCGCCACGTGGAGCAAGCAGCTGTCACCAAGACTGCGGCGGGGCAGCAAGCCTCACCGGGAGGCGTCGCGACGGGGGGAGACGGAGCGGCGGGGCGACGCCGAGCGGCTGTCGCCGCGGCGGCTGCGCGCCCGCGGCGGCGTTACTGAGCGGCTCACGTCGCGACTGCGCCGCACCGGCGGGGTCGGCGACCGCCTGGCGACAAGTGCAGGGCTTTGCTGAGAGCCCCGAAAAGTGTAGGAGACGGCAACTCAGCTGCACAGCCTGTTGGACCTGGATGTGCTCTGAGGTTCTGTCTCTGTGTCGTCAAATGATATGTGAAACACTGTCCTGGAGGGGCGGCTTGTGCCCGCAGTCAAGGATGTCACGCTCTCATCCATAAAGTCGCTGGACGCACCTGCGGGGAATGGCAGAAAGGTCAGGGCGGGATGCCTCACCTGCGGGAGGTGGGGCGGGACCGTCGCGGTAGCGTGCGGCTGCGGCTGTAGGAGCGGCTGTAGCTGCGGCGCCGGGAGTGGTGGCTGCAAGCCGATGGTCGACTGGCTCTTGTCAGTGCAGGGTTACTCGTGAATCCGGCGCGCTTTCAGGAAACACAGGAGCACAGCACAGTTTTGGCGAACAGAGGCTTGCGGAGGCTTCTGGTACTTGCGCTGGCTTAGTAGACCCAACCCTCTCTCCGCAGTGATGGGCCGGTTTGTCCAAGCATGAGTCCGACAGCAGTAGATAGTCCGAGAAGTCAGTTCGTGCCCACACCTGCGGGACGAGTGGCGAGAGCGCCGCGGGCTACGCGAGCGGCTGTAGCTGCGCCGCGGGCTGCGGCTGTAGCTGCGGCGGCTGCGCCGGCTGGAGTGCCGGTCCCGGTCGTCGCCCCTGTCGCGGCCGCCGTAGCCTCCGCCACTGCCGCCAAACCCGCCCGCTGCGAGTCCGCACGGCACCCAGCACTCAGGAGCCAATCACTCGCAATGCTTTCGAGGTTGTCGGACAGCAAGACTGGAGACCGTGGCACATTCACGGGCAAAGCCTCACGATTCGAGCACGCCGCCGCCGGCAAGGCTTTATGGCACAATGCCTTGCAGCAGCCACAGACACGCAGGGTCCACGCATTGCAAGGTTGGAACATTGAGGGACAGGCAGCAGCGGCAAGAGATGCCCCGCCCACCACGGTACTCCTCACGTGGTGGAGCGCCCTGGGCCCTGTAGTCCTCCGGCCGCTTGCGGCCCTGCTGCGCGAACACTACCGAGATCTGCGGCAGCACACGACGCGCTTTGTCAAGGAGTTTTCCTTCGGCATGCTTCGATTTGCGCAGTCCTCTTGGTCGCCGAGCCAGGCGCTCGCGATTGATGCTGAGCGTATGCACCGTCGCTTGCATTGCGCATAGCTCGACTCGCAGTTCGCCGCAATATCAAGCAATGCTGAACACATGATCAACATATTCAATCCTTCAGCGAATTGATAATCGTCGCACACCTCGCGGCCCTCCAGGAACATGCGGTCGAGGCCGCGCTGCGCATCCTCCGCATCGCGCGGGTCCGCAAACTCCACGAAGCCCAGGCCCCGCAGCTCCCTGCACGTTGATCCTCGGGTTCGAATCGAATCGCAAGAATCGCACCATGAGGGCGGTGGCGCTCCGCGCAACGCATCAGCAAGCTGGTCAAGCAAGCGATACAGGGTGACGTCCAGGCCCGCCAAAGGCACGACAGTCGCATTCTCAAGGCATTTTCGGCAGCTCACCCGGTGTAGTAGTCCTGCAATGACAGCAGGCGCCAAAGCTGTTCAGTAGCGTGACCCTCTGCTCATGTTTGGCATGTTACATGACCCTGCCTTGCACGAGCGGGGCAGGTGGATGAGTTTATACACTCAAGGCAACGAACCTTGGGCAGATACACGTCCCGGACGGTGCCGAACTTCTCCGCTTGATATTTGATGTCGTCGATCCTGCGGCCGCACAGATGGTGCAATTGAGTATGGCGCCGCACACGGAGGGGCTATTGATCGCAGCCAGCAGCTAGCAGCAAACTCGGAATGCATGGGGTTGCTGGCCATCGCGATTGGCGTCACGGCGAAGGCGGATGCATACAATCAAAAGCAGCACACCTGGTGCCTTTACTAAGATTGCGCATCAGCAGGCTGCAGTTAGTGGCGCGCTCCCGCCGCATGCTCATGGTGGCGCGGGTCGATCAGCGCTCGGGGGCCAGCAGGCAAGTCGTCTATGGCTCGTGTTGCAGAAGGTGTACACTTCGGCAAACCACGCCGAAGTAGTTTGCCGACGACGCGGCTCGCTGCTCCAAACGATCGATGGTTTCCGTCCGCTACCTCCGACACTCACGCAAGCTGTAGAAGCTGTATACTGTGCGGCAGCGGGTGGAGCTGCAGGTGTGCATGGCGGCAAAGTTAGGGTCGATCCGGCCTAATTTTACATTGATGTCATCGACCCCCGTGCGAGCAAGCAGCGGACTGCTCCGCAGCGCCAGCAGCGATTTTGCAGACCCCACCAGCGCTCAAGAGTCAGGACAGATCGCCGCATAGACACCAGCAGCTTGTGGGGCTGCCGCACGTTGCTCAGAAAACGTTTCAGGTGCAGCAGTCTTGGCGAGGATCAGAGGGAGGCTTTCGGAGGCGGGCCCGCGTCGGTAGACGCCTGCTGCAGCCATGTCGGTCTCCAAGACCAGCAAGCTGCTGCAGTACATCAACTACCGTGAGCTTGCATTTCGTCAGCAACTAGCCTGGCTCATGCTCAAACTTTGGTGATGCACAGTCGAATGCAGCCTAACGGCCGGCTGAGCTGGCAGGCCTGCTCATGAGCAACAGATGTCCATGTAATGCAGCAAACGGTGTCACTGCGCTGCTTGCGTGCAGGCATGCGGGTGACTGTCACAGATGGGCGGCAGATGGTTGGGAGGTGAGAAGCATTGTGCTGCATCGAATTTCCGAGGCTGCAGCCTCAGCCAAGCAGTGCTTTGTGTGCCGCTTGAACGTTCCTGGGATTGAGCAATGCCACGACGAACCTCGAGCACAACTCGAACGACTGCCTTCGGCTCCGCAGGTTTATGGCTTTCGATCGGCACATGAACCTGGTGCTGGGAGACGCAGAGGAGTACAGGAAGTTGCCGCCCAAGAAGGGCAGGTCCGAGGACGAGGTGCGAGTCAGCCAATCATGCAGTGCACTGTCTTCAAGTATCTCCGCGACATGAATAAAACAACCAATTGTTCACTGCTACAATTGTAGTCACAAGCACAACATGTCGTCTTGACTGGGACATTGAAGGACAGCTTTCTGCCGCTGTTCAGTCATAGGGAGGAGCGCTGGGTGCTGGGATTAGTGCTGCCGCGTTGTGACAAAATGAGACAAACAGAGTCCCTGCGCTTTTCTGGAGACCTGGACATTTGACGAAAGCTCTTTATTGTGCTCCCGCAGAGGGAGGAGCGCCGGGTGCTGGGGCTGGTGCTGCTGCGCGGTGACGAGGTCATCGCCATGACCATCGAGGGCCCGCCGCCGGCCGACGCGCTCACCGCAAAGGCGCAGGCCGCGCCGGTGCGCCATCCGCTGCTTGCTACCTTGCCCAGTGCCTGCCCTGATCCTGTCTGTTTGCCCCCTGTGCATGCTGCGCACAGCCTCACGTGGCACGGGAGGCACATGTGAACGCTACATTCGCCAAATAAATCCTTCTCCCAAGCAAGGGCTGATGGTTCGCATCTTGACATGCAGGGTGGCCCGGGCATGGGCCGCGCTGCAGGGCGCGGCATGCCCGCTGCAGCCCCGGGCCAGGCCCCCGCGGTGAGTTGCATTGAACCAAGATGCTGCATGCCTCTTTTTGCTAGAAACACCATTGCTCGGGCGCACTGCCATCAAGCTCGTCGCGGCTGGAAATGGCACTGCTGAGGGCTTGCCCAGCATTGTACACAGAAGAGCAAACAGCATCTTGACCCCTTACATCCGAATCTGCGTGCATAGGGTCTGACGGGACCGGTGCACGGCATGGGCGGCCCGTCGCCCGGCATGATGATGCCGCGGCCGCAGGTGCAGGGCGCGCCGGTCATGCGGCCGTCGCCGGGCTCGGCGCCTTCCGCCGGGGGGCCGCCTCGCCCTGGTGGCGGCCCGCCGCCGGGCTTCCGCCCGCCGCCCATGAGTGAGCATCCTTCGGTCTTTACGCACAAAGCAATCCGTGCAAAGCTTTGGACTTGTTCATGACAGGTCGAGCTCAGAGCAGCTGACATAGACGCCTCTGGCCGCCAGTCGCTGCCAGGCCGGCTCCTGAGCACAGGAGAGATGCGTCAAATGCGTCCCTACGTCCAGCGCATCGGTATCTCAGTGTCACAAGCAGTGAAGCCAGGACCTCTCCAGCTACGCCCCTTCACGTCGCACGAGAGTTTCCTTATGAATCAGCATCCTGACACGCCAGTTATTGTGGCTGCACAGGCGGCCCGCCAGGCGGATTTCCAGGAGGCCCGCCGAGGCCGGGCATGCCGCCGCCCGGCATGTACCCCGGCGGCCCGCCGCGCCCCGGCATGCCGCCCCCAGGGGTGAGTCTCGAGCCTGCCCCTGCCCCAGCAACATGCTTACTACCACGCTTGAAATCTGTTGCAATATGTTCGACTGACTGCCCGCCCGGGCACCGTTGCCATGCAAGCGTGCAAACTCGTCGTTGCAAAGCCTGGGGGCAAACTGCTGCTGTTCTCGCTGTGCGACTCACAGCAGCCTCTCAATCACAACGGTTTCTCAACGGCTGATCTTGCAGTCTTTGACCAATAAAGCGTATGTGTGCCTGCAGATGCGGCCGCCGCCGGGCTTCTTCCCGCCGCCTGGCGGCTTCCACCCCGGCTTCCCGCCTCCCGGCGGCCCGCCGCGCCCGCAGCAGTAGGCGCCCGGCAGTGGCACGCCTACGTGCGTCACCAGCAGCGGCGAGACGCAGAGCTTGCAGGCGTATTGGAACATCAAGGCACAAATCAGCATCCAATGGTGACGCGCTGTTGCAGTAGGGCGTAAAGTGCCGCAGCGCCTCCGTTTGTCATGTGCTGGTCGTCATCTTCTTGAAACGACACGAAGATTTTGCCGAAGCTGCAGCAGCGAGCAACAAATCTGCGAGCACCACTGCAATGCAAACCCAGAATTGTTACGCCAGCGCTGACCGCAGATGGGCTGAGCTTGTTTAAATGACCTCTAACATCCCGGGCAGTCGCCAAAAGTGACAACCTGCAACGACACCCTGCCACTGCAGTACTTATGTCTCTTTGAGCAGGAAATCTTCTGGGTCGGTCAAAACTGTGCATGTGCGGCAGTCTTGCAGAAATATTACTATCCGCCCTTAAACCCGCCAATGTGCCCCCCGGTGCACAGGTGCCCCCATGCAGTGTCGATGTTTGCACAAACTTGCATTTGTTGTTCGGAATTGCCTAAGGCTGTTTTCATCTTCGTCTGCTGTGCGACCCTCAGAGGTGAACGCCTGCTTGCCACATGCCTTGAGAGCTTGCCTTTGGCGAGCCTGCAGCAGACCTTTGACACGATGGGCGGCACAACCTGAAGCACAAGCCAGCCTCATAAGCAAGCAAGCCTGCACTGCGTCAGGTGCTGCAAATGCCAGAACGTTTGCATGCTGGACAAGTGCCAAGCTTGGTCTCGGCGAGCACACTACAATAGCAGCAGCCGCAATAGAAACAGCATTCTCCTGCGAATTGACCCTTTCAGCGAAACAGAGCGAGCGATATGTAACGAGCGACTGTAACTTTCGTGCCTCCAGGAGGTTTTGCGAGTGTCCTGCGCAGGGCGCCACCTGCAAGCGGCAATAGGCTAACACCAGCAGATCCCCCAATTCCGGACTTCAGCAGGGCGGCAATTGCCTTGCAAGCAACACATTCCTGGCCGGACAAGGAGAATGGCCCCCAAGAAGGCGGCTGCAAAGGACAAGGACGCACCTAAGAAGGTCTGTACACCCGCTCGGTACTGCATGCGCAATCCCATCAAACAAAAGCTTATTTGGGCCCTGCGCGCCAGCTGCCTAGCACAAGAGGTGGCCTTCGTGATCACACAGACAGGTTAGCACCGCCACCAAATTACGGCTTGACGCGATTGCCGCGAGCGCCTTGTCCCATTCCGGCTTGAAACGGTGGCGATAATGCAACTGGTGCCATGGTCGCGGCATATCAGGCAGTATGGAATATCAACTTGCTGACATGCAACAGAGTTTGGTTTTCTGATTCGCAGCTGCGCATGGCGTATATCTCCATCAGCCAGGAGACGCGGGCGGATGTCAGGGCAGAGGACCCAGACCTGAGCTTGCACAGTCTGGAATGTTGACTTGTAAACATAAGACATGTTCTGTTCTCTCGTCCGCAGCTGCGCACGGTGCACATCTTCTTTGCCCAAAAGATGCGGGCGGATGCCCAGGCAGAAACAAGCTTCAGCACGGACGAAAACCATCCTGATGATTGATAAGTGTCACTCCTCTCCGGTGCAGCCGCGCATGACGTACATCTTTATTGGCCAGGAGATGCGGGCAGACGTCAAGTCGGAGGACCCAGACCTGAGTACCTCTAGCACATCTTAACACACCTATCATAGACAATTATATCATCTTGTTGCATGTGCAGCCGCGCACGGCGTACATCTTGTTCAGCCAGGAGACGCGGGCGGATGTGAAAGCGGAAGAGCCAGACCTAAAAAGCCCCGACGTCATGAAGGAGCTGGGCCGCCGCTGGCGGGAGCTGGACGAGGCCGGCAGGCAGCCCTTCCACGACATGGCGGAGAAGGACAAGGTGCGTGGGGTGAGTCATAAGAAAGGACAACGCGTCCGATTATTAACGAGAGGAAGTCACATGAAGGGTTCTGTCGGCGGCCGCTGGCGGGACGCGGCCGACAGAAAGCCCCTTCATGGGACGGCGGAGAAGGGCGAAGTGCGCAGAGAGGTTGTTTGTTCTGAGAAACAAGTAAAACAAAACATGCTTCCAGCACATGGCGGAGAAGGACACGGTGCGCCAAATGCTTTGCGGCAACGCGGCAATCACGACTTTTCGACAAAGGCGGCAATAGGGAGCGTCATGGTGCTGCAGGCAGCTGCCGGTGCTTTGTCCTGTCATTGGTTGCTCGACGAATCCATGACCTGACTGAACGCATCTGGGTCAGCAGGTCCAGACCTCACATTTTGGACATCTTCAGCATCTTAACGGCTGTATCAGTGCCGGAAGGACTCCTCGTCTGCAGAAGCGGCACAGGAAGGAGCAGGCTGAGTATGACGCCAAGAAGTTGGGCAAGGCCGCCCCCGCGCCGCAGGTGAGGCTGGCTTGGACTTGCCAACGAATGCTCGGGCAGAAGTCTTCGTCACACAGGGCATGTGTGTCGGCAGGCGGTGAACAGTGCACTCAAGCACTCGAGCCTGTTTCGATCAGTGTGCTGCAGCTGCGAGCAGTCGCGAGCAATTGATGGCAACAATTAGTTATAATGCTATCCCTGCGCCGCAGGACGACGATGCCTCCGAGGAGGAGGAGGAGGAGGAAGACGAATGAATGGCGCCAAGACTGAAAGTGGCGGCAGGCAGGCTGACCGCCACCGGATGTATGCCTTCAAGGCTGCCGTTGCGCTGAAGCATGTATGACTTTCAAGCCCTCGTCGGAGCGACTCGGCACGAGTTGCTTCTGAGACAGCAGGTGGAAATCGCGCGCAGCGAACAGTTTGGCAGATCAGTTCCAGGTGTCTAGATCTTGCGCCTGCGCTTCACGAGCTTCGCTACTGACCTCGCCTTATATCAAGACCTCAAATCTATCGTGGACTCAAGGCCTCCGCCAAGCCAATGCTAATGGATGTGCAAACCCGTAATCAGTGTGATTCCAAAAGATGGCAGTGCAGAATGCAAAGCCAGCGCGGCAGTCGTCAGCTTGCCAATTCACCACGATTCCACCTCCACATGACGACAAGGTGCCTGCGCTGCATGCGTGCGTTTCACAGCTCTATTGCACAGCTCTACCATCCCGGCAGCGACATGGCCCGCACATGGACGCGGCACAGTCGCCACCCCAATAGCGTCGGCGCCACCCGCAGCAGGTGTCTCCGCCAGCGGCGGCTGCCAGCGAGCCTTGGCTCAACTGCACGCGCAGGGCAGTCCGCGCCAGTCTACGCTGCCAGCCCCGAGCCTCCTCCAGGTTTCAGTTCCCGAACCCTCCTCCAGGGTCCAGCTCCTAAACCCTGTCTCCGCTCAGCTGTTGGCGGTGTGCTTCAGCACGGTGCGGATGTCCTCGGTGACCTGCTTGCTCTCCCTGCCTGCCTGGATGTCCGACACCGCGCCCTTTTCCCTGTAGTAGTCAATCACCTGCAAACGAAGGCAGCAGCTCATCTGCACCAGGTCCGCGTCGCTTCCTCATCTGGCGTTACGTCTGACGGCACGCAGTCCTGCCCATGGGATCCGCATGAGCAACATCTCCACGCCGTGTGGGCCATGCTGTGAACTCGACCCCTTCAAGGCGATGTGCTGTGCGCCCGCTGGCGATGCCGGCTGCGAGAAGACAGTCAGCTACTTGCGCAGCATCTACACGCTGTCCACTTGCGCAGCATCTACACGCTGTCCAGGGACTATTGCGATCTGGAACCAACGACTCTTCAACAACCCTCATAGGCGGCGTCTGCGGCGAGAGGGCGGCCAACCGCTTGCGCAGCGTCTCTGTGATTTCTGCAACCTGCCACAGAATTCAACCGAGATTCTAGGGTGAAGACCCCACCGGCGACGTCTGCTGCGAGAAGGCGGCCAGCCGCTTGCGCAGCGTCTCCGCGTTGTCGTCCTTGCGCCGGATGAGCGGCTCGCCGGTCACATCGTCCACGCCCGGCTGCTTCGGCGGCGCCGTCTTTTCGTGGTACGACCGCCCGCTGGCCGGATGGATGAGACGCCCCGTCACGCGCTCCATCTGTCCATGTAGAGAACGACTCGATGTGGTGTCCAGCTGTGGAAGCTGCTGCGCGTGTGCTCTGGCACCGAGTCCATCATCGACCAGTGATCAAACGCTCGCCACCGGCCTCGTTGTGCACTCGGGGGCGCGGCAGAATCCTGGCAGCACGTGCAAGTGCAACATCCAAGTGCAACGTCGGAACAGCACATTGCGTGTTTCCAGAGGATTTTTTCCAGGCGTGCAGCTGGAAATTGACGGCGCACCAGCAGCTCGTCGGGAACTTTGAAGTTGAGTACATGGTCCACCTTGTCGCCCCGCTTCGCCAGCATCCCGTCCAGCTTTTCCGCCTGGACGGTGGAAGTCGTGCTGTCAGTCCCGGCTGCATGACATGAGGTTGAGGCCGGGCGCGCAGGTTTTAGGGTTTTAGGGCGCAGGACAGCACACACGCCGCATCGCGCTGCCTACTCCGCATCGCACAATGCCGGAACCTGACCGCTCGGAGCATGCTGACAGCCCGGCCTCCAGGCTGCAACAGCAAGCGCGCCAGGGCGCGTCCTACAAGCGCAGGACGACTTGCCGCCGCACCTGCGCAAGGCGCATCAGTGGAACCAAAAAACCTGTTTTGAAAGACCCCCCTACCTGCGCGACGGTGCGGGGGAAGCCGTCGAGGATGAAGCCGGTGCGGCACTGCGGCGTGGAGATGTTATCCTCGATGAGGCCCACCACTATGTCGTCCGACACCAGCGCGCCCGCGTCCATCGCCTCCTTTGCCTGCGGCATTGGACGAATTGTTTTGTCGTTGGTGATGATGTCTTGCCATCTCCAGGAGAAGATCGTCCGTCACCAGCGCGCCCGCGGTCAACGACACGCTTGCCTGCAATACTGAATGGATCCGTTTTCTCTATCGTTGGTGATCGTGTGGCCGTTTTCATGGAAAGCTGTCAAACGTCGTGGCCGCGACCGTCGCCTCCCCCGCCTGAAACACACAGAAGCGCATTTCCTCGGTGTTTCATTCTTCGCTGCCTAGCTCAAAGAACGTCATTCGACAACCAGCGCACCCTTTTTCATCGCCTCCTTGGCCTGTGCAGGGCAGAAATGAATTAAGGACCGTGGAAGGTGAAGCAGGCCGGAGCCGCGGCCGCAACGCCAGATACGACACCGACACCCCAGGCGCGGGATGCACACCCCAGGCGGTGCATGCCCGGCCTAGGCACGTTTCGCGTTGGCAAGCATCGTGATGCCAGCCAACATCTTACTGCTCCCACCTTCTGGCCGAGAGGCGTCTGCGCCGCGACGGCCGCCCGCAGCATGTCGCCGGTCGCCAGGTGGCACAGGCAGTGCTCCGTTTTTATGGCGGGGCTCTGAGTGCCCTTCCCGCAGCCCGGCGGCCCTGCGACCGCACACATGCACGCGTCAACCGCTGCAGCAAAAAACCCATTATGTGTGTGCTGCATGCTGCCGGAGAATGGACGCCCGGACAAGCCCCTCCCCCCTCCTCCGCGATCAGCTGCTGATCAGCCCTTGGCTGTGGGTGCCACTGAGGGTGGCTTCAGGCCCCGTCTCATGCCGCCGCCGGAACAGCCACAGGTTGTGCAAACTGACACAGCTAATGACGAGAAGCTAGCAAGCTGCCGTTCGGGATCATCTCACAAGTCCAGCCGCTGTGCGGGAAGTCACTGTCGTCATGCGGTGCCGCACATATTGTGCATCGGTGCATACCGCCAGCTGAAGATGGCAGGTCGTGCTTTCTGAAGGGCAATACCTCGATTCCTATCTCTTGACATGCAGTACGATATTCACAGGTCGCACTGATGCTGCTCAATCTCTGGCGCCTGCAACCAGCTGCGGCCTGACTGCGCAGCGCTCGCCATGTGATTGCCAGCAGTGAGCCCTTCCCAGGAGCGGTCGTAAGCGTTGATCACGCTCATTCTGCTGTGAACCATCGCGCCTTGAAGCCCTGGCCGCTCTGGCAGCCAAGTTGTCACTACCGATGCACAGGATACGGGTTCGTTACATGACTGCTCACCGATCAGGATGACGCGCTTTTGCGGCTTGAGCGCACACATCATACGCCGCTGCACCTCCCCTAGCAGATCATCCACCGGCACCTCTGTGAGATCAGGTGAGCCCATCCTTCACGCAATTCAGCCGCAGACTCGGTTGGTTCGTTGCAACAGGCAAAGCTGCGCAGCAACAGGACGACGGCCCAGAAACTCGAGTGTTCTACAGAACAAACGAGAATCGAAGTGGAGAAAGAAATTGCAGTTTGCCCGAGGCCAGAACAGATTGTGTGTGCTGGCTGCCGCCCAATCCAGTGATGCGAAAGTGGCGGTGCTGACTCGGCCTGGTGCAGCGCCAGTGGTTGCAGCCGACCGCACAATGCATAGCACGACCTTTCGGCTTTGCCACCCTGAGAACCGCAGTGGGCAATCATCTGCGCCATCCCAGCTTGGGCTGCAGACCACAGCCATACAAAGGCGGCAACCCAGGTGTGTTTGCCTGTGGATACCTATCATCCGCTCATGTACAATCGCTGCTTAGGCCTGCCTTCCACGAGGCTGGATGATATTAGGTCCACAACAAGTCCACTGCAGATCCGCAGCCTCCCGCCATCTTCCATCAGGCCGGCTTCTGCACGACAACGGCGTTCTGGAGGCCGGCGTCCTGGATGGTGGCGGCGTCGTCCGTCAACTGTGCCGGCGGGAAGGGCACCGCCAGACGGTAGGCGGTGCTGCCCAGGTCCGGCCGCGACGCCGTGATGAACTTCCGCAGGTCGCCCACCGTCTGCGTCAATCCAGCGGAAAAGAATCAGCATCACACTGCTGATGTCGGCGGAGCTCGCGCGGTGCTCATGGCTGCAGACAGAGTCCGATCTTCGTCGTCGACATTTCTCAGATTGCGGGCCGTGAGATGCAGCATTTGGGATGGCGCACACATGGCAAATGAAGCACCTGCGACAGGTTGAAGCGGGCAACGAGGCGGGAGCCGTCGATGAGGCGCAGCTGGATGGAGGTCACCGGCTGGCTCTCGTTGGGGCCCGGCCAGGTGGTTGCGCTGCTGCCGCCCAGCGACGCCGGCGGCGCCGCAGCCGCCGGGGCAGCTGCTGGCGGCGCCGCGGCCGCCGCCAGCTCCGGCCCTGTGCACGAACAGCAGGATAGCTAAGAGAAGGCGTTCCCTCTGCCTGTAAGACAGACGCTCCATGCCAATTGATGCACCAACACATCCTGGGCTCTGTGAGCAGGGTGGCGCCCACCTGCTAGCGTGCGGCTGGCGCCGGAGAAGGCGGTGTAGGCGGGCTTGGGCGGCGGCTCGTAGGCGCCCGCATTGCGCACCTGCACACAGATGACATGACCACTCAAATATAGCACCATCACGGCCGAGGACACGCATGGCCGGCCTGCAGGCGTCGAGGTGCATTGCTGACGACGAGATCCTGAACGGAGCTGGTCCCGCAACATCAGCGAGAAAGTCCCGGAAATGAGAAGCGGACACGTACCAGGTTGACGTTGACGGGCTGGGAGGAGTCGCGGGGCTCCAGCTCACGGGGGCACTCGCCGCGAGCGATGCTGTTCATGAACGGCGCGTTGGCCGGGTCGCGCATGTCGCGCGGCTCCCCTGCACGCAAAAAACACGAGATGTTGCAGTCCCGGACTTTGCAGAAGTCCAGGCGATGCACAATTTGCAGGGCTGTTTATGAACGGCAGCGTTCGCAAACGAGAAGGCCAGGTGGCGCATGCTGCGCGTGTCCCCTGCGCATATTGCATGTGTCTCCCTGGTTTTGCACGACATTGTAGCCTGCACTATCGACGCTACATCCTACGGTCATGAGGGGGACGCTTTCAAGCTGGTTCTCCGCGCGAAACCCCCGCGATGGACATGATAACAGCTTTCGAGGGCAACCCCTGATACCATAATCAACGCCACATGTGCTGGCAGGTCATACAGAGGTTCACCCCTTCAAATCGTGTGCAACCATGTCATCTGCAGACGATGATCGGTGGACGCGAACAAGAGTGCACCGTCGTCCACGGTGAACTGGCCGTCCGCGTAGAAGGTGATGGTGTGTACGATGGACGCGGGGCCCGCCGCCTCCGGCTCGCCCTCGGGCTGCGCCGGCGCCGCTGGCGCATCACCGGCCGCCAGCGTGCGCGCTGCGCCCGAGAACGCGCCGCCTGCGCTTTGCACAAGACACCGTGCCTCACGGCGCCGTCTGCAAATACAAATTCTGATACTGCTGAGTATTCAGCTCCGCGGCCGCCTGCTTGAGGTTTTGCTCGACAGCACAAAGCAAAAGCAGGTTGTCATTACCACCATATAATTCAACGTGAGATAGTGTGCACCTGCTCCCCCGCCGCCGCCGCCGCCACCGCCGCGCAGATCGTCCGCCGTGCCGTCCACAGCGCCCGCCTGGCGTGCGCGGTCGAACAGGCCCTCCACATCATCCCCCTTGTCATCCTGTCAGTCAAATCGCATCCCTGTTACGACCTCTAGGTTGTGTCGCATGCTGGCTCGACGATGCACCTCGGGCGTCATCGTTGAACAGCAGATTACATGTCACCTTGCATGCACACATATGGCACGTGGCACGAGGCGCACATCAAGGGACAGCGTCGGCATGCCCACCTTGTTCTTCTTGGGCCCCCTCACCACCTGGCCGCTGCACATAGGAACATAACGGCAGTGAGCAGGGCAGCGTTCCAGCGCAAAGCAATGCTGTGTTGCAGGCCTGTACGCATCGCTGCTCTTGTGCAGTCCGAAAATGAGCCGTCCTACTATTGCACGAAATAGACGACATTTGACGCACCCTTCGTGTGCGGAGGCGTCACCAAGGGTGCTGAAGGGCCACGCACCTCTTGGCGCCGCCAGTGTACAGCTCGTTGCTCTGGTCTCCCTCGTCCTCGCTGTTGCTGTCGTCCTGCAGGTCGCCCAGAGATCGCACGCCACCCTGTGCAGCCGCCCGCTTTGGTCGGCTGCCGCCACCGGCGCCGGCGCCGGCGCCGAAACCGCTGCCGCCGCCAAAGCCGCTGTTACCGGCTGCGCCGGCTATCGCTGCCTGCGGCTCTTCTGTGGGATGCAAAGAAACCCAGGCTCCAGCACAATCGCAGCGCGGCGCAACCAGGCAGGGCCGTGTCACAAACTTGTCGCTCTCGCTCAAATTGTGTACAGATATTGTTGTAGTCTGTCCCAAGTAGCTGTTGTAATCAAAATCGGTGGGAACAGCAAGCTGGGACCAAGCGAAAGATGCTCAAGTCCGCAGGTGTCATGCATGCGACTATGCCGAGCGCAAGCGTCGAAAACTCTTGACGAGATGGTCACGCGCCACTGACAGCCATGAACTGGCATTCGCACGCAGCCCAAGCCAATGCCAATCCCTGGTCCAACATGCAAAAGCATGGGCAGGCGAACCTTCCCAGCTTCCAAGTGGTGTGGGTATTCCTGCGCTTCAACATGCGTAGGAGGTGTAACATGTTTTGTGAGACTGGCTTCTAATCACGGAATCGCAAAATCGGCACCTGGCACAAACTCCGGGTCGTCGTCGACCATATTAGCCTCGTCCTGATCAGCTGGGAACAACCCTCCCGCCCCGCCGCTCTCGAAGAACGCCGATATGGCTGCCTCGACACTGCCACCCGCGCTGTCGATGTAGAATGTGGCGGCGTCTGCGCTTGCTCCAGTGATCGCCAGAAATTGGCTGATATCATCTTGGGAGGCCATCTGGTGGCACGTTTTGTGAGGCACACCGCACTGCTGCTCGTACGAGCTCTTGCCTAGCCTTGGCGATGCATGTACTGAATGTGATTGTCTGCATATAAGTTTCGTCAAGTGCAAAATGTGCCTTGAATTCTCGAGTTGTTGGGCACAGGGTCGACAACGTAGCTTTCACTCTCCGACACGTGCGTGCTGTGAGACAAGATCTTGCCAGAGCCTTCACAATGGCTGCATCACGGAATCTGCACGACGTAATTGGCGCAGCGTCTCCTTGGTGTGTGGATCGCGGCGCCTCCTACTTGTTCAGATCCACTTGTGATCAGCTGGGTTTGCAGTGCTGCATTCGTTAGTAGTGACTGATCTTCAAGAGATTCAGCATGGATAGGCCAGTCTTTGCGGCTGCAGCGGCGTTGCTGCTGCTGGCTGCTTCTAGCGTGCCGTCGCCGGCGGCGAGCGCGGCGCCACACAACGACATTGAAGTGCCGTTCCATGGCGTTGTGGATCTGCCTCTGCATGGGCACGTTGCCTTCAGCGGGACCGTGGACGTCCTCAAGGCAGCAGGACTGCAGCTCATCCCGGCGCACCAGGAGCCAAAGCATATTCCGCAGGCCATGAATAGTGCGCTCTCCTGGAAAACATAGCCCTCATGCACGCCTGCTATCAGCTACGCAGTCCTGAAGAACATGGCGACGCCGCTAAGATGCTCGTCGATTAGCGCAGCATTCATCGAGAGCCGCCGGCAGGGCCGCAGGCGCAAGACCGTCTGCGAGTCGGAGGACTGGCGCAAGCAGTCGCTCAAGGCCGTGCGCGAGATCCCCATCGCCGGCGTGCTGGGCTATCTGGACTATGAGACCAAGTTCGAGGTGCGACCCATGCTCTGGACTCGCCTCCTTATGTGCGACGGAGTTCTTGCCATCTCAGTTTTCTATATGCTGGACATCGCCTGCTGTGCCGACCAGCATCTCGTGCTCACTCCAGGCGTCAGGCATCGCCAAGCGCGGCAACGGCACACAGTACTTTGTGGTCATGGACAAGTGCGTCTTTCGCGTTGCACGCCGAACAATGCAACCTTCACTGTGCAGATTGTGATGTCGCAGCGGTGCTGGGCCTGAGTTCCCGAACAGATATTGCCACATATCTGCGACTGAGGGTTTGTGAGGGCATGCACCCAGTGTTTTCTTCTCAGATAATGCCTAGTTGTTTCACTTGTGAATTGTTAGCGAGGCCGCACCAGTGATGATGCTCGGTGGCTGCACTTGTTCTGACGCATTGTTACTGCAGCATCCGCACATTCGCCGAGCTGGACGAGCGCTTCCAGTTCAAGAGCAACAAGAGCCGGCTGGTGCCTGACGCGACGCCCGGTCACGCTAATGGCATCGATGACTCCCAGTTCGAGGGCATCACCCACATCCCCAGTACCGACACGCTGCTCGTCGTGAAGGAGGAGGCTGAGCACGGCGGTGAGTGCGTGTAGGCGCGGACTCATTTCTGATTGTGTGGGTGCATGTTTGCGTGCGTGTCTTGCTCCACGGTCTGTTTGCGCCAGACATGATTCGCAATCGAGGCCATGCTTTTGCTCTTGGGCACGGCTCAAGCTGCACGAGTTGCACGCCAGTCCATGCCGTGTGAAGCGGTCTCTCTGCGCCTGCTGCGCTCTCACAATTTTGTCGTCGCTTTTGCAGACCACTACCACCCCATCATCGAGGAGATGAAGCTGTCTGAGGACGGGTCCACCTACACTGTCATCGACAACTGCACCGCGGGCTTTGAGCTGAGCCACGCAAACAAGGGCTTCGAGGTGACGCTCTGAGAACCACCTGAGATTGCATATGACCATTCTGTTTCACTTTGGTTCCGCTTGAGGTTCAACGATGGGGGGTTGAAATCGAGCCATTTCTGCAATGTCTGTGCAGGGCATCCAGTACCATGAGAACGAGGAGGGTGTGCGCACCCTGCAGCCTACGTGCATACGCTGTCGTTTCTGCGATTGTGGATTTGCCGGGCTCGTCAACTGTGCAGCCACAACATTCAGGCTTGCTTTGCCGCGCGCAGGCCGCTGGCTGCTGGGCCTGTGCGAGGGCAACTTCTGCTCGGGCGGCAAGCACGGCCGCACCAAGGGCAACGGCCGCATTGTGCTCAGCAAGTACTACAAAAACGACAAAGAATGCGGGTGAGTCCTACAAACGGCCAGACCCACGGAGAACCTACAGACCCAGGGAGTACCTACAAATGGCCAGACCCAGGGAGAACTAAAGACTGTCGAGTGGTGTCACGGCTGCCAGACTGACGTAACAGATGGCGGCAGCAGACTGGGCAGATCAGGCTTATCCAGCCTGCAGCTAAATCAAACCTCCTGCCGTTCCTATGCGGCAGGTGGGAGCCACAGAAGGTCATCAACATCCCCGAGAGCGCCTACTTTGCTGATTACTCGGACATGGCGTTCCGCGGCAACCGCCTGGCTATCACATCGCAGGTGTCGGAACGTATTCTGCGCCCGCAAACTGCACACACTGCGAACATCACGCCAAGGACAATGTGCTGTGTTGGCGTTGACCTCGTTGGCAGATGTGCTTGGACTGCGTTACAAGTTGCCCTTCTCGACGCTGATTGGAAATATCTCTGCCATCCAGCTGAGTGCATGCCACGCGCAGGAGGATTCTGAAGTGTGGCTCGGCGAGTTTGACTTCGTTAAGATGGACTTCGTTGGCAACGAGGATGGGAAACCAAGTGGCGCGCACTTCCACCTGCCGAGGTGCGGCGTGTCCGACAGAGTCCAGCTGACTGTAGTGCTACCGACTGTGACATCTACAAACGCCAGGCATCAAAATTACTTGTTTCGTCAACAGGAACGATGCCTGCGAACAGATCTACTGCAACGTGGAGGTACGTTTGGCGTCTGGGTGCCTGTTCTGTGGGTGCTGGGCCTGTGGGCGCTTGATGGGCCTATTGTGAAACCGTTGAAACCGTGGCGCACAGTGCTGTCCTTTGGTTGCAGGGAGTCGAGTGGATCGACGACGACCGCCTAATGCTGGCTTCGGACCGCGCAAAGGCGACCCAGCCCTTCATATGCACGCCGCGCGACCAGAGTGTCCATGTGCGTCTGGAAAAATGCATCATACATCGATACACAGGGTCTGCACTTGTATTGTGTGCAATGCTTACCCATTTCGGAGCCTGAAAGTGGAGGTGGCATCCGATTGCAGGTGATGGTGCTACCGCACGGGCACAAGAAGGGAGGGGCTTCACATGGAACAGCTGTCCACGCCGAGCTGTGAACGGCGCATCCTACATTTATGATGCGGACGAGGGCCTGCCGCCGGCGGCGAACGGCCACGGGTGTTTGATCACCCGTGTGAAGACAGTGAAGCATGGCAGAATTACAGCGTTTCTTTTTATCGAGCTTTCGAGTGGGGAAGTGGTCACGACTCGAGTGAAGACTGCGGCGGATGCTGAGTTGGCGCCACTGCAGCTTGCTGGTGCATCTTGCTGGGCTTGCACCTTTGGTCCCGCCAGACGGGAGATGGACGAAGCAGTTCTGCGACTATACTCCCAAGCGTGCTGGCCGACTACCATCGCGCCCGCTGCACAATCTGGCGTTAAAGCTACGATCTGCGGCCATAATCCGGGAGCGTGCAGCAAGTCCGCGTATCGATCGGGCCTGCTGCAGTGGTCGCGCAAACCAACCACATTACGATTCTGACACATCGTGGATCAGAAGTCCGTGCGCCCTCATGGTGCGTGCCGGTAGTACACAAAGTTGGTTATCCTGTTGAACTTGCTGCAGGTGCAATGCGACTGCAACGCATGCAGAGCCCTTGGGCAAGCGTCTCAGTGATGATGGGGGTTGAGGCAACACCTCATGCCATCCTGACAGTTGGGGCGGCCACCGTGAAAGCTGTCGAGGGGTGTACTCTACTTCTTTCAGTTGGAGATAGCAAAGGCATGTACTTGCATCTGTGCACCCTGCTAGCTCTGCCACGACTCAATGTATCGCTTCATCACTTTTATCAGGGCGCTCGGTGCGGCTGGCAGCTATGGCTGTCAAGCCTCAGCCTCATCGTGCTGGCGCGCGCTCTCCCAGCCACCAGCCAGCAGCGGCTGCATGCGGAAGTGACGCACCACCATCCACGCATTTTCGTGGCGGAGCTGCCCGAGATATTCAATCTCCGGGTGCTGACGGACTATGACGTCAAGAGGTGAGCTTTTCATGCGCAGTGCGGCACAGGACCTGCCGACGGGCCACGCGCATGCATCCGCAGCCCATGAGGCTGGTATGCTCTTCTTGCACGGAGAGTACTGCTGACAGTCGAAACTATGGCTCAGATCTCGAGGATTGCCTGCTGCAGGTTTTTCCATCAATTTGGCACGGACCCACAGGCACTCATCTCAAACCCTGTCGGCGCCATCGAGGACAAGATGGATGGTGCGCTGGCTGTGCAGCACTGTCCAGATGCCTTGATGGCGGACCAAAGTGGCTCCGGTGAATGTATGCTGGTTGACCTGATACACGCTCCGGCTGATTGGTAGCATCTTGTGATGGCGGTACCATGCCGATTATGCGCAGGCATGGAGCTGCGGAACACATACATGTATGGCCTGGACGTCCTGTTTCACATGCAGCTCCTACAGGTGAGCACAGCTCCACTGCTCCGCTCTGTCATTACCGTATGCCACCGCGCGCCTCGGGAGGGGCGTCATGAGCGGAGACCAGCGCCTCGGCGAGCTGTTTGTGGCAAACCCTGTCTCGCCTCCGAGTAAAGCCGCCGGACGCGTGCCCCCTGTATCCAAGAGCTGTCGTCACTTTGGGTGAAAAGCCTGGAGACCGCATGCTCCTTCCTCCACCCACATGCTGCATCTATGCCCCCAAATCCATGACCAATGACCTGTGTCCGATGGACATGCAGTCGCCGCTGCGGGTGCACAGCATGGAGGAGGCGGACCTGGCGTGCAATGCTTGTGCTTGGGACCGCAATCCTGAATCCTTGACCGCCATGCAAATGCAGTCGCCGCTGCGGGTGCACAGCATGGAGGAGGCGGACCTGATCTACCTGCCAATCTATGCGGCGCTGGAATGTCGCCTCAGCCAGGCTATGGACGGCGACGCCCACAAGCTTGCCTACCACGCTCGGGTGAGCTGCCCAATTTATTTTTCTATCATCGAAGAGCTTTGTTCAAGGCTGTGTCAGAAGGACTCAAACGGTCGAGTGTCGGTCACCGATCTGGCAGTAATTTGAACCGCTGTAGGGCATACCGTAGACCTTAGATGGGGTACCCAACACAGCGTGGCGTCCTTGGCGATGTCAACATGTATTGTTGGTCAACCCCAGGCATGCACCTTGCTGTCTGCTGCGGACGCAGGTGGAGAAGCACGCTCTCTGCTGCCAGTGCAGGTGCCGACGTTTTGAGAGAAGCCTAGTACGCACTCCCGCGCTTCCGGGATGTTGAGCGTTGATCACATAGGTTTGCTGGAGCGCCTGCGTGCAGCTTCAGTGATGCGTGCATCACTTCCCTTGTCCTTTTGGCATCGTAGGTACAGAAGTTCTGGGAGAACTTCGAGACGGACTTCCCGCATTTCCGGGACAAGCCACACTTCGTCGCCATTGGCCGCCGCGAGGCGGAGCTGCTGGGCGGCTGCGGTGTAGGAAATCAGATGTATAGCAAGGTGCGCGATTGAACACCACTTTCTTGGAGGAATCAACTCGCACCCTGCCAGATGGCCGCTGCTGACTACACAGTCTCCAGTGCGAAGGGCCGTCCTCTGCATCTACTGCAGCCAGGTGCATGGGAGGCATGCAGCGAGCACTCCCTGTGCACCGAGCACACACAGCGCCTGCTGGGTGCGCCGGCGGTCCAGGTCTGGGAACTGGGTCCTGCTCTGGATTAGGGTTTTCACAGCACATGCTTGACTATCGGAACACAAATGTCATGCAGGTGGAGGCGTGCACGCTGCTGTGCAACGAGCATGCGGAGCACCTGCACGTGCTGACGGTGGAGGTCTGGACCGGTGACCTGGAGAAGATGGGGCCGCAGCGCAAGCGCAAGCACTCCATTCCGGTGCCCTGGCCCGGCCACCTGCACCTGTCCGCGGGCTCCGCCTACTTCCACACGCCCTTCGACCGCGAGGCGACGGTCGCGCTGAAGAAGACCTTCGCAATGGAGAGCATGCGGGTGCGCGGCGGCGGGCCTTGCGTAAACCTCCACCTGCTTTTCTGATGTTTCCAATCGACAGGGAGAGGCGAATCACACTAGTCCCAAACGCCGTCTCCTGACGGCTTGATTGCTAAGATGCGCAGCTTTCGTCTCGCTGCTGAATCCTGTCAACTGCTTCGTAAAATATTGGTGCTTGCTGCGAACGCGATCACAAGGCGGCAAGTTCTGTGTGAACACTGACTGTTCCCACTCATGTCGCAGGTGCGCTTCCCGCTGCGCAAGGTGCTGAAGGAGCAGTGCGAGGCGCGCGAGCCCAACTGCATCCACCACAACCCGCGCGGCACCATCGGCATGTTCAACCAGAGCCTCATCTACGAGGTGTGCCACTTGCCCTAGGTTGATCCCCAGGCCCATATCAAATCGAAATAGACGCCTCACCTGCATCACTCCACGTTTGGCAGCAGTGCTTGGGCGTGATGCTTCCAGAGGTCGGCAGCGGCTGCGTCCTTGCCTGCGCGGGCTCAAGGGGCGGAGCTGAGGCTTGTGCTCTTTGGAGCTTGTCAGCCCTGCCAGCGAAGCCCTTGTGGCGGATCCAGACCTGATCCTGACCTGATCCTGACCTGATCCTGCCCCTCTCTCCTGCGCAGGTGACGCACAGCTCGTGGTTCTGCCTCCAGCCGTACGGCGACGGTCCCTCACGGCACGTCTCAATGGATTGCATGGGCGCCGACACCGTTCCGGTCTACTTTGACAAGTGAGCGCTCTCTATGAACCTCATTTCTGTGTACATCCGCTGCCATGCAGCGGCTGCAAGGCACTCGCGGTTGCCTGCTGACCGGGCTCGCAACACAGCGAGGCCTGCTTCTGGCTGGCTCACAAAGCGCAGCGAAGCAGCTGCCTTGCTGACACGGACACGCACCTTGCCAAGCAGTCTACGTTTGCAGACATGAGGCATCAAACGTGCTGTGTGCGCAGAGCTATTCAAATGGACAGCGATGCTGGTCCAACACACACAAACGCTTGTGAGCTGCTTCGTGACTCACGTCAAGCTCGGTAATAGGTATCCGGCACAGCACTCAGCATCCGCGGACCTAGTAGACTACTTGGAGTTCACGGTGGTAGTGGCGGATCTCGACAAATACACTCACGTTGGTCCCCATGTTTCATGACTCAAGAGCGCATTCGAATCTGCGGCAGATACCTGGCGCAACACTCAGCGTTTGCGGACCTGGTGGATTACTCGGAGTTCACGGTGGTGGTGGATCCCACGGAGTTGGAGAGCGCCAACATCCTGGACATCCTGAGAAAGCGCCACGGCCGCACCTCCCGCCTCGACATGACGGAGCGCCTGCACCAGGTGGGGAATTCCCCACTGTTTCGAATTCCCCACTGTTTCGAAACAGACTTCCCGGAACCCAGTTTCATACAGCATTGCTTCTTGTCCGCGCCTGTTTCAGATGCGCAGCAGAAAAGACCACCCTGCCGGCAATGATGCGGCTTCGCTCTCAGATGTGCATCAATGCAGTATGTCGTAAGCCAGGGTGCTGCCGCGCCGTCCGCTGTGCCGTGCGGAGCCCCAGTTGCTCATCACATATCAGACCAGTGTCCCGTCGCACCTTTGACGCAGATCAAGCACATCTTCCTGTACTCGGTCAACCCAATGCACACGCTGGTGCGGTTTGACGAGATGGGGGCGGTGCACCCGCGAGACGACGCCTTCACATCCAGCCTCAAGGCGCTGCTGCGCCATGCGTGCAAGCATGGCACGCTGTCGGCGGCAAAGTGCGGCGGGGCGGGGCCCGCCAGCGGCACCAGCAACAGCGAATTCTGAAACAAACGTGTCTGATGCCTGCGCCGGCACTGGAGTTGGTATCGTTCATCGAGGCTGCAGTTATGCACAGCAGGGTTGTGCGGTATAGATGAGAGCGGGCCCGTATTGGCATTCACATACAGCAGTAGAGGGCATGCAAGCTGTTGAAATTGAGATGCATTGCAGTGTTCACAGACAGTTGCAACGTCCGCCGGCGCGAGGACGCCATCCCACATTCATTGCTGCCCAGCACCTCGGCGTGGCTGCCAGCCACGGCCGAGCTCTGAGCAAGAGATGACCATGTGAATCCAGAGATACCGTCCGAACGATGGTGGTCCTGTCACCATCGTTCGGGACACTGCGCTCGAGCAGCAGCTCGCGGCGGGCCGCCAGTGCATCGTCGCTGTGGAACTGCTCAGGAATGACATTCCCTCAAAATTTGGACATCGAGTACGTGAACCTGAACCTGGACTTCGTGCTGTTCCCCGCCCACAAGGACATCGGCAAGATCATCAACTGGTGCGCACCCGTTTGTACATATAATGTGGAATGGTTTTCCAACCTGTGCTTCCACGGCCCCACTTGCACTGGTGCAGATGCAGGACATTGACTCGCCCTGGTGGTGCTCGGGCGGGTTGTTGTGCTGCATGCTGTGATGCCGCAGGCGATCCCAGGTCGATTTCTGCGCCGTTGAATGTGTGCACATGGCGTGGATGCAGGCTGGGAGAGGTGCTGCATCTGCAGTGTTGAGCCGTCGCCGTCAAGATGCCGGCGCCGAGCGCAGCACACTGCAAAAGGGCTTGAGAAGAAGAACTGCTCCTATATGCCTGGAATGGACGATGCATGAAAGTGCCGATCTTGGCAGCCGTGCCGAGCGCCGCGACCGCCGCCATCGGAGTGCAGCCCTGGGTGTGCATGGCCCCTGTTGCGTCTGCTGCATAGCACAATTGAGAATCGTCGAAAGCGTTGATGTAGATATGGGGTTGTCTATTAAATCATTTCGGGCAGATTCGCCAGCGACTCACTGCCCTAGGGCATCAGTGCGACTTCAGCGATGGCGGCGGCGGCGTACAGCTGAGGTGATTTTCCAGCGCGGGCCGGCATCATCTACAGCTGAGCAAAGCCAGCCTCGACGGACAGACGACTAGTAATTGAGGCACCAGCCGGACTGTGTGCTCAGATTCACCTCCTCTCAGCGGCCGCGCCCCTTGTGACATTCATCAGTGGAGTTTTGCCATCACCTGCCATTTGCAGGCTGCGCATCGTCACACACGCGCTGTGCGACGCCATGTCGGCTGTGACGCATATCTTGCAGCACCTCAGCGCACGCGATCGGGCCTCTGCTGCGCTGGTTTGCAAGGCATGCCCACCAATGTCCACTTCAAATATGGCATCCTGTTGCGGGCATCTGACGCACACGCGCATGTGCTTCACCGCATGTACGATCTGATTCAGGCGTCCGTGCTCGGTTGTCTGGAGGCCTGTTGGGCGTGTCATAGGTGCTGGTACACCAACCGAGTGTTGAGCGTGAACAGAGAGTGGTCATGACGAGCATTTGTGCCTCTCTGCAGGAGTGGGCCCACGCGGCCGAGCACCCTGCGCTGTGGGTAAGCCATGATGTGCACAACGTGCATGCACAACATAACATGTCCGCTGTGCGGCGCAATCTCGATGCAAAAGCATGTGTTTGCAGGAGCATGATCAGCGTGTCAGCATACACCATTACTGTGTGTGCCGATTGTAGGACACCATCGACCTGTCAGGCCACCAAAACGCGGACACGGTGCTGCGGTCGCTGCTGAAGAGCCGGCTGGCGCGGCAGCACGTGCGCCACGTCAAGCTGGAGTTTGCAGTGGGGGTGGATGACGCGCTGCTGGCGCTACTGGACGGCTGCAGCCTGCTCAGCCTCAATCTCAATGCCTGCCAGAAGTGAGTGATCCGAGGTCCACTAAAGTCTGTGTGTTTCCGCTCTGCACAGGCAGCTGCTGCCGCTGCCTGAGGGCTTTCAGGCGCCGTTGCCAGCTGGGCCATCAACATGCCTCACGTGCTGAGCATTCATTATGTCTGTTGGCTATGTGCTGCAGTGCATGAGGCTTTTGGGCAGTGCGTAGTCACTTTCAACGCCACATACAAAATGATTCATCACAGCAGTACTTTGCTGCCGCAGGGTCACCGACGCCGGCGTCTCGCGGCTGCTGCGCAGCTGCCCCGAGCTGAAGTCCCTGTCGCTGTACTGGAACCTGAACGTGGGCGACGCGTCGCTGGAAGCAGCCGCTTCCTGCTGCAGTAAGCTGGAGGTGCTCAACCCTCGCTGCTCTTGCTAGTATCCCCCATGGTTCTGCAAACTCGAATGATACCGGTTTGATACAGACTGCCCAGCTCATGGCGCGGCGCCTAAAGGATGCGCCTCAGCCGTCTGCTGCAAAGCTGCACAGCAGGACGTCAGCGCAATGTCATCTTCAGGTGTGGTGTGTGATATCCATGTGTGACGCTGAACAGGTGCTCAATGTTTCGGGCTGCAAGCGCGTGACGGACGCGGGCGTCTCCGCCGTCGCGGCGGCCTGCCCGCACCTCACCGAACTGGACCTCACCAGGTGACCCGAGTCGTCAGCTAGTGACGCAAGCATATACTTATTCCCATCCCAACGTATGTTCTGGCACTGTTATCGAATGGGCCATCGCGGCGCTTGCGGCGGCCCGCCCGCAGACCATGAACGCGGACCTGACCAAGCGGAGGAGCCTCTTCTAGTGCACTTCATCCAGCAACAAGTTCAGCTGCACGCGGGTGACAGACGCAGGCGTTTCCATCGTCATGTCAGCCTGCTCGCCGCTCACGGACCTGGACCCGAGCTACACAATTACGACGGGAATCAAGTCTCCTCTTATTGAGATAATCCCGCGACATCTTCAGCTGCAAGCGGGTGCCGCATGCGTCACAGCGGTCACGGCGGCCTGCCCGCCACTCATTCGGTAGTTTTGTCGTGGGTCGCATCGGTTTGTTTTCCACACGTCGACTGCATGGGGATGGAGCTCGGGGTTGTCGGCGGTGGCGGATCTGGAGCGCCTGATGCGCGCGCGGCCTGCAGAGCTTCGTGCTGCAGCAAGCGCGACCAGCAGTGCTGCGTGGTGCAGCGAGCCTTCGTGCGGCTGGCGCCGGGCGCGGCGCAGCCTCCTGAGTCGGACCGCGGCACCCAGCGTCAGTTTCTCAGGCTCGACAGGCTGCGTCGAAGGTCCGCGGTCACGGCTCGTAGGCAGCGGCGGCGGGGATGCGCCGCGCAAGGGCTTACACTCACATCTTGACTCCCTTCTTGAAGTCTACAAATGTGCATGCAGGTGCTTCCGAGTCACTGATGACGGCGTTGAGGCGACAGCGGCCAGGCTGCGCGAGCTGCGAATGCTGCTGCTCACTGATGTTGAATGCGTCACCCTTGTCCAAAATTTCCTTGAGTGTTGGTGCAGGTGCATCGAGGTCACCGACAACGGCGTCAAGGCTGCGGCGGCTGGGCTGCGCCAGCTGCGCGAGCAACGTAGCGGATCTTGCTCACTTTTTTCAAATGCTAGAATCCCATTAAAAGCTTCGACGTGCTCACAGGTGCGTCGAGGTGACTGATGACGGTGTGATGGCAGCGACGGTAGGGCTGCGCGAGCTGCGCGTGCTGCGGCTGTACGCCAATAGCGGCATCACTGACGTGGGCGTCAAAGCGCTGTCACAGCTGCAACACCTCGAGGTGGGTCCACCTGAGTCCTAACACGAATCGAAACGAACCAGGCGTGTCGAAACACACCCGTGCGCCAACACCAATGTGGACGCCAAGGTGCTGTCGGCGTCACTGGACTTGGGAGGTGGATTTCCATTTGGATTGAGGGTTTCAAATAGGGGCAAAACGGGCAATCTCGAATGCTTCAAGCCAAACTGGATAGAGTGCACTCGCTGCTGCCGCCACTGGCAAGCGCAGCCGGAGTCGACGCAGTCTCAAGTCGAGGTAGGTGCTGGTAGCTACGAGAGCAGCTGACCTGCTGACCTTCTCCCTTATTGCAGGAGACAAGGCCACCTGTGTCGACCGCTGATCTGGGTGGCTCTCACTCCCCATCCACAGCACTGAATTCCAATTATACCTCTGCAGATGTGTGTTAATGTGTGTTAATGTGTGTTAATGTGTGTTATGTGCCCCGGCTGCGCCGCTGGATGCAGAATCGCTGCACCAGCAGATGCAACATTCTGCTTGAGATGCTTTCTGCAGTTGTTTCATCCCAACATGGCTGCCTGTCTCATGTACACCAAACGACAGCACGCGTTGCCTCTAGTGACTTCCTGCTTCCCATCAGGTGCTCAAGTGCCAGCCTGGCAAGGCAACCCGCAGCCACTGCCGGCACTTCACTGACGCAATACGGGCGGCGCTCAACACTCTCAGCGATGATGCAAAGGTTTAATGGATCTGACTTTCGACTTGTTCGTTCGGCAGGTGCTGGACCTGACGGGCGGCGGGGGTGTCAAATGGCTGGCTATCGTTACTATGATCCTTTGACAACATACTGAGACTCTGCGAATTTGCAGCAGGTGCTGGACCTTACCGGGGGCCACGCAGTGTCGGCGGTGGGTATTGCCTCTCTTGCCGCGTGCGCGCAACTTCGGTCGCTGGCGCTGACGTGGTGCATCCGCGTGGGTGACGCCGGGCTGGTGCCGGTGGCGGCCGGATGCAGGAAGCTGGAGCTGCTCAGCCTGCATGGCCTGCGCCTGGTCACCGACAGGTGCGGTCCAGACTTTGAGCACGAGATTTCATATCAAAAACATCGAGATGTGTTGCCGGCATGAATTTGCTTGAACGATGCCGGGTTGGTGCTGGTGGCAGCAGGATACAGGATGCTGGATGCAGGAAGCTGGATCTGCTTAGCGGGCACGGCCTGCACCTGGTCACGAATAGGTGCGTTTATGTTTGTGATCAGAAAGTCCTGACGATAATCATAGACAATCAACACTTGCCATATCCATCCTGTCAGTTCAGACAGCACTCGGTGCTGGGTGTCAGCGCTAGCGGGCGGATTAAGACAGCTGCAGCTGCTGATCCTGCATGGCCTGCCGCTGGACAAACCAAACGTGGTGCAAGCAGAATGCGTCACACCTCGAAAGTGGCAGATGCTCGCGTTCTTCGAGCAACATGAGACTGAGCATTGAGGACCAAGGGTCGGCGACGTCGATGGACATTAAACCCTCAAGTATTCGTCATGGTCATATTGCTCAGCGTTTGTGCACCGACCAAGGGAAGGTTCATACAAAAGTGTTATATGAGAGACCTACATGGTGTTCCAGATCCATCAAGACGCTGGCAGCTGGACTGCCCCTCTTTTCATCCTCAGTGCTGAACATCACTGATGCAGGGGCGCGTGCACCAGCAGGTCAGCCGAGGCACCGGCGGCAGTCTACAGGGGCGCACAGCATGCACATATGGAGCAGTTGTTGTGAGTTATCGTGTTTTCTGCAAGTCTGTCGAGGGGCTGGCGGCGTGCTGCGTCCGCACACGCTGGAAGGCTGTCACAAAACAAAGTGCACTCAAGTATATGTCTGTCTGCAGGTCGAGGCGCTGGCGGCGGGCTGCGCCGACACGCGGCACACGCAAGGACGTTAGCAGCTAGGTAGAACGGGACTGATTTCCATCCATATGTCATATCTTATCTGCAGGTCGATCGTGGCGCTGGCGGCGGGCTGCGCCGACACGCCGCACACGTTATCGGCTGCAACATGACGCCCAGCGACTGCGGCATGGAACGGGTAGATGTTGCATTCGTTTGGCATACTGTGTTTGCAGGTCGATCGAGGCGCTGGCGGCGGGCTGCGCCGAAACGCTGCACACGCTGGACGTCAGCGGCTGCACTGGGATCCAGCGCCGGGAGCGCGGCCACCTGCAGTCCCTATTCCCGCGCGTCACCACCTGGCTGGTGCACACCTGAGGCACCTGGAAACGCCAAGAGGCGGTAGGCACCGTGCAGAAGGGCACTGCGCTCGCCGGGAGCGGGTTCGTTAACCAAACAAGCCGGGTGTAGAATCGGGAGATAACATAGCGGCGGTGTGGGTGGTCTGCGCTGACACACTGGCGACATGAAAGAGTGGTCGCTGGCGTGAAGCTGGATCGTGTGGTTGCGCACGGACAATCACAATTTCCTTGGTGGGTATTTGTGGCCTCTGAACAATTGCTGTGGGAGGATTGGAAGTCGCAGGCCTAGATGTTGTTTCAGAGTCACGCGCCTATGCATTGCAGGGCAATTACACTGCCCCGCAAAACTCGCAAGCCAAAATGTTCCGAACGATCTGCGAGACTGGCTCTCCACTGCCAGCTCAAACACAGAGCGCGCACTGCAATCGCTGTTTGGGGTTTTCACGAATTCACGAAACCAAAAAGAATCACGACGGCAGTGACCGGATCTTGGAGACTCTGGGCCTAGGGGAGGCAGCGAGACAGTCGCTGCTGAGGGAGCTGTCCATCCACAGCATTCGCAGGACATCCCGCATCCTGGAGATTCGCCGGCCATACCTGACGAGC